>Ga0114997_10003984_pt1 | contig 11497 bp, 9 predicted proteins | sample ArcticOcean_MG_C_2_FD_87045 | JGI IMG/M metagenome (GOLD analysis project Ga0114997, IMG submission 87045) | Marine microbial communities from western Arctic Ocean - ArcticOcean_MG_CB4_136 | ecosystem: Environmental > Aquatic > Marine > Oceanic | place: Arctic Ocean: Canada Basin | collected... | reverse complement strand
TAACAGTGTATTCATTACTTGACTGGTACACTTTTTGACTAATCGCATTTCTTTCCTCAACTGACAGCTCTTTGGCCGGGAAATACAACTTCTTTTTATTGTATATTAAATCCTCACCATTCAAAGCAATTGAAAAATCTTCCCCGTACTTTCCCTTAAGCATGAAAAATGGCTGGTCATTGCATACCCCAAAAGAAAACTTAAACAATTCATCTTTTTGGCCCTCAGAGAGTGAGGAATTAGTTATTGTAAGACCAGAACTGGACATTACTAATTTTGAATTCTTCTTTACATTATAAATTGAATAAGGATTATCGTAATTAGACAGTTGCAGATTAGAGCCCTGGAAACTAGTTCCATAACCGCAAATTTGTCTTAAAAATATTTTAAGTTCATCCACAGAACTACCCTCCATTACTTCCCCTTTGAAAATATAATTCTCCCCATCGTATTCAATTGGATCTTCTCCATTATAAACAATGTAAGATTGACCATATTGACCATAAACAAAAGTGATAAAAGACTTAATTGCATTTCCTTGACTGTAGTATTTACTCCACCCTTTAAATTGAAAAAATCCAAATGCCAATGAAAAAACCAGGGATAAAACAAGCAAATACACAGTTCTTTTCTTGTCTGACTTCTTTGCTTTTTTAACTGCAAAGTACATAAAAACACTACTTATTAAAATTAAAAAAGTACTTACTTTAAAGGCGAAAGGAAGGTTAATATTTACCCAAAACTTATCCATTTTCCTAACTAATACCGCACTAGAAAGGCCTGCAAAAAGCATAAGACTTGCAATAAGTCCTACTATTACAATGGCTATGTAAACCTTTTCTCTTTGTTTATTGGAACTAAATTGTTGCATATAGAAAAATTATATTTGATTAAAACAATACATGGTAAATAAAATTGGGAGATACAAGAAAGACATGAACATCAATTGTGTTGCATACTTTTTGTCTAATGTGAAGTAAAGTTTAACTGATGGATAGTACATTATAAGACTAATAAGAACAGCTGTAATCATGGACCAAGTCCCTGTCATCTCTGATGCCCAAGGCAGCATGGAGACTGGAATTAAAAATGCTGAATACAGCATTATTTGAAATGCACTTTTTTTATTTCTCTCTCCACTAGGAAGTAATCTAAATCCTGCTTTTTTATAATCATCGTCTAATTTCCAAGCCAAAGCCCAAAAATGTGGAAACTGCCAAAAAAATTGAACTATAAATAAAATACCAGCTTCTAATCCAAAATTGTCGTTTCCTGCAACATAACCAAGTAAAGGAGGAATACTTCCTGGAATTGCGCCAACAAAAACTGCAAATGGAGTTATCTTTTTTAAAGGTGTATAAATAACGGTATAAATAACCATTGCTAATAACCCAAGAATAAATGAGCTAGAATTAATACTAGCAAGAAGATACAAACCCAAAAATCCAGTAACAATACAGAAAGACAAAGCTTCTGTGATACTTAATACTTTTGTGGGAAGTGGTCTAGACGAGGTTCTAGTCATCAATTCGTCAGTTTTATATTCTATAATTTGATTAAACCCATTTGAAGAGCCAGTGATTAGAATCCCACCGAAAATTAAATTCAAAAAAACATAGGAAGACAAGTCTCCATCTGCTAATAAAAACCCAAAAAATGCTGACATTACCACCAAGCTTGAAAGCCTAAGTTTTAGTAGTGCTACATAACCCCGTATTTTTAAAGTGAATAACAATTTTGAAATAATTTCCAAACCAAAATTAATTTACCGCGAAATTAGTACAATTTCTTATTTATTATAGGATATGTTGAACGATTCAATCAATAATCTTGCTGATCTTGCCACAATCTGGACGAGATTCCAAAGTTAAAGACTTTATTAGCCTTGGTAAGCTCATTTAGGTCTTTAGAATTTAAAGAGTTTAACCTTACGAAAACCTTAGTATTGGTAAGTGCAGAAACCATATAAGACAATTGTACAATTAATAAATGTTGATTTATTAAATTGCCTTGACCAATTTGTTGGTAATAGTCTCCAGTCCTGTCCACATAAGATTCAAACATATTTCCTCCAAAATTAAGATTTGCAGAATCTATTCCGTATTTCTGAAAATGGTACTGAACCGAGAAATCTAAATTGTTTTTTTGATAACCTATTAAAACTAAAAACTCTTCAAAATTTGATTCTAGAGGATGGGCCAAAGAATGATTTTTATGGCCGTAATTTTGTTTAGAACTTAAGTGAGAATAAGTAAATGGCCTAACAGAATTAAATTCCAAAATGGAATACAATCCATCTAATTTAAAAAGATCAAATGTCTTTATTCCAAACTGAATACCGTATTTATTCCCCCACCAGCCAGTTCTATTTTTAATCTCACTAAATAAAAATTCATCTAAAATAAAACTTGAATAAATTAAATACTGCTTGTCAATTGTAAACTTAAGTCCTGCACCTAGAAGAGAATTATCAGCTGAGCCTATACCATATTCTACAGGCCTAAAAAACACAAAAGGATTGAAATAATTAATATCTGGCCCTCTATTGACAAGGGTGTCTTTGTCTTGCCAAACAACAGATTCAAATAAACTTAAATTCATCCATTTAGTCACATTATAACTCAGAAGGTGAGATGAGGCCCATTTAAGGTTTGAAAAACCTTGTGGAGATTGATCATCGTGTAAAGACCAAAGATTTACATATTTGACTTTCCAAAATGTAGATTCTAATTTCAAAAAGGGATAAACTGGTGCAAAATCTGAAAGCCAAAGTGATCTATATCCATCTCCAAAAGTATTTTTTTCGTTTCCTGCACTTACAGTGATATAATTGTTAAGCTTATAAGAAATAACGCCTTGAATTATGGGCTTACTAAAAGACAAAGAATTAGTATCATCTATATATCCCAAGGAAGGAGCGTATGGTCTTTTGTAAGAAAACCTGGTGTCATCTACTGATCCTTGTTGATAACCAATTCTAATTTGGGAAAAAAAAATTGGTCTTAAAAAATTAAACTGAAAACCTGTTGAATAATTTAATTGTCTAGTGCTAGGAAAAACTTTAGGTGACTCTTGTAGAGAGAAAAATGGTAAAATAATAATCTTTGAAGAATCTTTAATAGCTGCATAACTCCATATTCCCTTTTGATAATTATTTGTTATGTTATTGTCAATTAGATACGGTTTTGATAAAGTATGCTTATTATCTTGCTGAAAGATATTCTTCTCCAACTTATATCTGCTTTGGATATCTCCGTAAACATATTGTTGTGAAAAGACATTAAAAACGGTTAATAGTCCTAGAATATATAGAATGCTTTTTTTCAATTTTTATTAATAATTGATTTTACAATAAAGTAAATAACTGCGATAAGAAAACCTGAGAAAACTACTTGAATAAACAACAATAAAGTTGGGTTATTTATATTTAAAAATAATTGTAAAAATAATTGAAACAGAACTACAATTAATCCATAAATAAAAATTGACAAAGAAGATTTAGCATGGCCAAAGCCAATTTTTTCAAAACTATGATGTATATGGTTTTTATCCGCTGTAAATGGAGATTTTCCTTTTAATATTCTTAAACTAAAAACCCTTAAAGTATCAATTAATGGATATGCTAAAATACTCAAGGCTAAAACTGCTTTATTCAATGACTGAACCCAGTTTGGAGCTAATAAATAGTTTTCATTAATTGCATTAATTGCTAAAACACAAAAAATTGAACCAATTGCTAAAGATCCTGCGTCACCCATAAAAACTCTTGCAGGATAAAAGTTAAAAAAAACAAAACCCAGCATAGTGCCAGATAAAACAAAAGAAAGAAGACTTAATGGAATATTACCAGAATAATAAAATAAAATACCGAAAAAAATAGAAGCCAATAAAGATACTAGTCCAGCAAGACCATCTAGTCCGTCAATTAAGTTTATAGAATTGATAATTACTAAATAGGCAAAGATGCTTAATAAGTAACTTTGCCATAAATTAAGAGGATTTACAATGCCAAATATTCCATGCATTGATTCAATTCTAAGTCCTGCCATAACCACAAGTATAAACGCTACAATTATATGTGCAATCAATTTCTTCACCGGTGCAGTTCCTATAATATCATCTTTTACCCCCACAAAAAAAAGAAGGATTAGAGAAGAAATCAAAAACTTAAAATTAGACAACATACCATCAATAAAGTGATATTCTTCTGGAAACCAAAGAGAATAAGAAAATACTATGGCACCAAATATTACAACTCCTCCAAGAGTTGGAATACTCCAACGATGCATTTTCCTTTCTTCTGAAGGAGAGTCCACTAAGTTTTTAAGCTTGGCTACTTTTATTAAAGATGGCATTGAAAATAAAACAACAATCAAAGCGGTAAAAAAGCCAAAAAATAATATGTATAGTCCGCTCAAAATATAATTTTATTGGTCAAAGTAATCGTTTTTCAAATTAGTTCTCCAGGTGAGAAAAATATAATTTTCTGCTAAATTATTGTAAATCCTTGTAATATGACCAACAGATATTTCCATATTGGTCGCTTTATTCAGCATAATACCAATATTGGTATTTAAAAATATTCTGTTATTATTAGAGCTAATATTGAAAAGTGAATTTTCTAAAGGTTCAAAAATTTCACCCCCATTATAACTAGAAATAAAATTGGCATAATTATAGTTAAATCTTAAAAAAGATTTTTTGTAACAAAACTGTCCTCGAATTAATAATTCCTGAAAGCCCGAACCCAAAGGGTGGGCTAATTCATGACCCAAATGAGAATAGCTTTGATTAATCTGCCCTTGACTCATGGAATAAAGACTGGAAGGAGACGTATTCCATTCAATATTTAAAAAGGACTTAGAAAGCTTTAATGGGCTAATCCATTTAATTCCTAGTTGAAAACCATTAGAAAAAGACAAAGATTTAAATGCTATTTGATTGTATATTTTGATATTATCAAAAAATAAAAAAGACCAATTAAATCCATAAATAATATTGTTGGTAGTGTCTATATCTATTGTTTTTGTTCCCATTATTGGCAAATAGAAACTCAAATTTGGATTAATTTCACCTTTTTGAGCGTCAAATGATTTATAGACACCCCCTTCAAATAAAGAAATTGAAAACCTTTTGTTGGGAGAAAAAGATAATTGATTAAAACTTGTTGATTTGGGAATAAACAATGCTTCTGGAGTTGAAGCTGCGGGAATTCTTTCTAGGTTTTTCATCCATGAAGTAACATGTTTGTAAAGGATTTTTTTGTTAAATAAAAAATACTGCCCACTTATATAAGGATAATCTGGAGCATAATCCGAAATTAATAAAGACCGATATCCGTCGCCAAAAAAATGTCTTCCATGACCAATTTGTAAATTAATTTCAGGAATTGGAGAAAAACTTAAATATCCATTTGCCAAACTTGCGTCATGTCCATTTTCCTTAAAACGTTTAGACCTGCCTATTCCATAAGCAATTCCATCAACTCCCATTGTTGGATTTGCTCTATCATTAGACTTATTCTGAAGGTACAATGGATAAAAAAATTGATTTTCATAAAATCTAGTTTCAAATGAAAAATTATCACTTAAATCTCCAGTTATTCTAAATCCTCTTACATTACTATAATACCTATAATCCAGATCAATGTTTTGTTGTCCTAGAGTGAAATTAAAAATAGGATCTGCTGTAATATGAATATCTTCTTGAAAAACATCTAACAAGCTATGTTCAAATATTTTATTTCCAACTTTGGTTCTATCTTTTTTTATTATGCTATCTGAGAAATATTGACTAGACTCTAAATATGGTTGAATTGAACTATGGCAGACTTTTTTGAATTGATTAGAATAATTAAAAGAAAAGCTACTGTTTTTAATTTGGGCACTAAGGGGTGTAACTAACCAAAAGCCAAGATAAAATATAGCAACTTTAAGGATTTTTTTTTCAGACATCATGGTTTTTTATATACCAGTCATAAGTTAATTTAATTCCATCTTTAAGACTAGTTTTAGCTTTCCATTCTAAGTTATGAATTTTACTAACGTCTAATAATTTTCTGTAGGTGCCATCAGGCATACTAGAATCCCAATCTAATTCTCCATTAAAACCAGTAACTTCTTTAATCAAAAGAGCTAAATTTTTGATTGATATATCTTCCCCTGTCCCTACATTAATAGTTGGAGATTCATTGTAACTTTTCATTAAAAAAACACATGCATCTGCTAAATCGTCAACATGTAAAAATTCTCTTTTGGGATTGCCACTTCCCCAAATGCTTACTTTATTAGTATCGTTAGTCTTTGCCTCGTGAAACTTCCTTAATAAGGCTGGTAAAACATGAGAAGTTTTAAGGTCAAAATTATCATTTTCACCATACAAATTTGTGGGCATGGTGGTTATAAAATTACACCCATACTGTTCTCTAAAGTATTCACACATTTTTAATCCTGCAATCTTGGCTATTGCATAAGGCTCGTTGGTTGCTTCTAAAAGTCCAGTTAGAAGGTATTCTTCTTTAATTGGCTGAGCAGAGTTTTTGGGATAGATACATGAAGACCCTAGAAATAGAAGTTTTTCAACGCCAAACTGGTGAGCATTTTTTATCACATTAGTTTGAATCATTAAATTATCATATATAAAATCTGCTTTGTAGGAACTATTGGCTAGAATCCCTCCTACTTTGGCTGCTGCCAAAAAAACAAACTCAGGACTTTCCATTTTAAAAAAATTAATTACATCTTCTGATTTTCTTAAATCCAATTCTTTGGAAGACTTTAATAATAAATTAGTATGCCCCAAGGATTGTAATTTTCTAACTATAGCGGAACCAACCATTCCGTTGTGTCCAGCAACATAAATTTTAGAATTTTTTGAAAACCCCATTATTTTTTTAAACTTTTTTGAAAAAAACTATAATCGACATTCACCATTTCTTTTACCAAAGATTTTAAATCATATTTCGGATTCCAGTTTAATAACTTTCTGGCTTTTGAAGCATCTCCAATTAGCAAATCAACTTCCGTTGGTCGGTAGTAATTAGGGTCAATTGAAATAATTACTTTATTAGAAGATTTATCAATGCCAACTTCTTTCACTCCTTTTCCGTCCCATTTTATATCTATCCCCAATTCCTTAAAAGATAAATTACAAAACTCTCTAATGGTTGTTGTTTTACCAGTTGCTAAAACAAAATCTTCGGGCTTTTCATGCTGAAGCATTTGCCACATTCCTTCTACATAGTCTTTAGCGTGTCCCCAATCTCTCTGGGCATCTAAATTGCCTAAATAAAGCTTTTCCTGAAGACCAAGTTTAATTTTTGAAGCAGCTCTAGTTATTTTTCTAGTGACAAAAGTTTCTCCTCTAATTGGGCTCTCGTGGTTAAATAAAATTCCATTACAAACAAACATTCCATATGCTTCTCTGTAATTTTTTACAATCCAAAAAGCATATAATTTAGCAACCCCGTATGGGCTTCTTGGGTAAAATGGAGTAGTTTCAGTTTGAGGGACTTCTTGAGATTTACCATATAGTTCAGAAGTAGATGCTTGGTAAAACCTTACTTTATTTTCCATTTTTAGAATTCTAATAGCTTCTAAAATTCTTAAGGTTCCTAGAGCATCTGAATTTGCTGTATACTCTGGGATTTCAAACGAAACTTTGACGTGAGACTGGGCTCCAAGATTGTAAATTTCTTCTGGCTGTACTTCCTGTATTATCCTTATTAAATTGGTGGCATCAGATAAATCTCCATAGTGAAGAAAAAAATTAACATCTTCCTTGTGTTTGTCTTTGTATAAATGATCTATTCTAGAAGTATTAAAAGAAGATGATCTTCGCTTTACACCGTGTACTTCGTAATTTTTTTCCAATAACAGTTCTGCTAAATAGGCACCATCTTGTCCTGTAATTCCAGTAATTAATGCAACTTTCTTCATTATTCTACAATAAACCAATTATTTGTTAGTTTTGGACGATTATATACCATCTCTTGTTTTGTTTGTAAATCTATTAACTTTTTTCCAGCATATTTAGCTATTGCATGTCCAGCTGCAGTATCCCATTCCATAGTTGGTGCAAATCTTGGATAAACATCTGCACTTCCTTCTGCTACTAAACAAATTTTTAAAGAACTACCCATAGATACTATTTCTACATTCTCTTTTTTTTCTTGGATATTTTCAAAATATTCTTTGGTTTCTGGACTTTGATGAGATCTACTGCCAACTACTTTAAAAACAGTTGATTTTTTTGCCAGTGGTAATAGCACTTTTTCATCATCTATTTCTCTGTAAGATCCTTTTGGAGATCCATAATACAACCATCCTTTGACAGGAACAAAAATAACTCCTAAAATTGGCACTCCGTCTTTCACCAATGCAATGTTAACGGTGAATTCTCCATTTCTTTTTACAAACTCTTTTGTTCCATCTAAAGGGTCTACTATCCAAAGTAATTCCCAGTTTTTTCTAACCTTGTAATCTGTTAATTTCCCTTCCTCACTCAGGATTGGAATATTGGTTTTTGAAAGATATCCTTCAATAATTTCGTTGGCTTGTTGATCAGCAATGGTCAAAGGAGAGTTGTCATTTTTGTATGTAACAGAAAAATCTTCACTATAAATTTGAAGTATTTTCTCCCCTGCTTTTATAGCAGCATTTTTGGCAATTTCCAGCCAATTAGATTCATTTATTATTTCTTCCATTCAATCCAAAATTAGACCTATACCAGGTTCTCTCATGTAAATAATAAATTGGCATTTTCACAAAAAACTCAATTCCTCCAACTGTCAATCCAGTTAATGGATCTCCGGTGATAATCCATGCAATAATAATGGTTGTTAAAGTTGCTGTAAATCTCCAAGTAAATGTCTTAGCCAAATGTCTTTTTTTACTTCTTTCCATACTAGTAGTTATTGGAGGATGTGAAATCTTTCTCAATAGGATGCCAAGTTGTTTTTGCCTCCATAAAATTTTTAACAATATATGGAGCCTCAAATTCACTTTCTTGAATATTATATTGTGAAATATCCACTACCCTTTTTAAGTTATTGGTCGCTTCAAAAAACATTTTATCTTTTAATACTTTATTCTCCAAATTAAGCCCAAGAGCATTAACATCCATATGTTGGGCCAAATGTGGCGCTAATTCCTCTTTCTCACCTGTAACAATATTAACTACGCCATTAGGAACATCAGAATTTGAGATTACTTCTGCTAAAGAAATTGCACATAATGGTAGTTTTTCAGATGCTATGCTGACCGTCGTATTTCCAGAAACTATCACTGGAATAATTGAAGATATTAACCTCAATAAAGAGCTGTCGTCAGGTGCAACAATTGCTACTACACCCATTGGTTCTAAAATTGTAAAATTAAAATGGGAGGATGCTACTGGGTTAACAGATCCAAATATTGGATTTATCTTATCTGCCCACCCTGCAAAATAAATAATCCTATCTATACTTTGATCTATTTCTAAAATTGCTTTTTTTGGATCGACTCCTTGAAGAATTAACTCTTCCAAAAATTGATTTTTATTTCCTTCCAGCATTTCTGCAATTCTATATAATACCTGACTTCTGTTATAGGCAGACTTATTAGACCAACTTTCAAATGCATTTCTTGCAAACAAAACCGCATTTTTTATGTCTTTTTTTGAGGACAAGCAAACATTTGCTATTGGAATATTATCTTTTTTTAATTGAGTATATCTTCCCGATTCAGTCCTAGGGAACTTACCATCAATAAAAATTTTATAGGTTTTTAAAATTTTAATTCTTTTTGACATTATTCTAAATTTAAATAAGGACTAAGACCGTGTAATCCACCCTCTCTACCATGACCGCTTTCTTTGTATCCTCCAAAAGGGGAGGTTGGATCAAATTTATTGTATGTATTTGCCCATATTACACCTGCTTTTAGTTTAGATGCTAAATTAAATGCCTTTGAACCTTTATCTGTCCAGACACCTGCAGATAATCCAAAAGGAGTGTTATTTGCTTTATTAATTACTTCTTGAGTTGTTCTAAAAGTTTGCACAGCTAAAACTGGTCCAAAAATCTCTTCATTAGCAATACTATGAGATTGAGAAACATTGGTAAATAAAGTAGGTGGACACCAATACCCACCATTAGGTAGTTCACAATTTAACTGGAAAATATCTGCCCCCTCTTTCACTCCAAGGTCAATATATTTATTGATAGTTGATAACTGTTCTTTAGAATTTATGGCTCCAATATCAGTATTCTTATCAAGCGGATTACCCACAACCAAGGACTGCATTCTATCTTTCAATTTTCTTAAAACGAGTTCATATACAGATTCTTGAACAAACAATCTTGAACCAGCACAACAAACATGACCTTGGTTAAAATATATTCCATTAATAACACCTTCAACAGCCTGGTCTACTGGTGCATCTTCAAAAATAATATTGGCAGCTTTACCTCCCAACTCCATTGTAGATCTTTTAGTGGTACTTGATATACTTTGCATAATAGACTTTCCAACTTTGGTAGATCCTGTAAATGCAATTTTATTTACATCGGGATGATTTACAATTAATTCACCTGTAGATCCGTCTCCTGTTATAATATTTACAACTCCTGGAGGAAGCTCTGCCTGTTGAATAATTTCAGCTAAAATAAGTGCGGTAATTGAGGTCGTCTCAGCTGGTTTTAAAACTACTGTATTCCCGGTTGCTAAAGCGGGAGCAATTTTCCATGCTGCCATCATCAAAGGGAAATTCCACGGAATAATCTGTCCTACAACTCCCAAAGGTTTTGGCGTTCTATTTGGGAAAGCATATTGAAGTTTATCTGCCCATCCTGCATAATAAAAAAAGTGAGCAGCAGCAAGTGGAATATCGATATCTCTAGATTCTCGAATTGGTTTTCCACCATCTAATGTCTCTACAATAGCCAATTCTTTAGACTTTTCTTGAATAATTCTTGCAATTCTATAAATATATTTTGCCCTTTCCTTTGCTGGCAATTTTCCCCAATGCCCATTAAATGCATTTCTTGCAGAATTGACTGCTAAATCAACATCTTTAGACTCAGCATGAGCAATCTTAGTGAGTTGCTGTTCATTGGAGGGGTTAATGGATGGGAAATATTTTTTTGAAATTGGTTTTTGAAACTGGCCATTGATAAAAAGCTGATACTCTTTTTTAAGAGATATGTCCTCTATACTTTCAATAGAAGGTGAAAAATCCCATTTTCCATTGTACTTAAGTGACTTTATTTTAGAACTCATGGACTAATCTTTTGAAAAATAATTATTGGATTGATAGAACCCTGTTTTTTGTTTTAAAATCTGCATTAAAACATCATTGGCTAAACTACTAGCCCCAAATCTAAACCAATGTTTATCCAACCACAAATTACCTAAAGTTTCTTTTACCAATAATAGATATTGAAGCGCTAGTTTAGAATTAGAAATTCCTCCAGCAGGTTTCATTCCAACCATTTTTCCAGTAGTATAATAGTGGTCTT
>Ga0114997_10003981_pt1 | contig 11501 bp, 10 predicted proteins | sample ArcticOcean_MG_C_2_FD_87045 | JGI IMG/M metagenome (GOLD analysis project Ga0114997, IMG submission 87045) | Marine microbial communities from western Arctic Ocean - ArcticOcean_MG_CB4_136 | ecosystem: Environmental > Aquatic > Marine > Oceanic | place: Arctic Ocean: Canada Basin | collected... | reverse complement strand
TGTCGCTGTATCTTTAGGAAGCCCCTTCAGGACTGGTCCGAGTCCGGGCTATCAATTGAAAATCATCCCAATTAATCACTTGGGTTGCCGCGGCGCGGCCACTGCGGTCGCTGCGGCGGCGGCCCGGGCCCCGGGCCGGGCCCTCAGGCTTGTCACGCCGGCGGGCGCCGTCATTCGCCATTGCCAGTGGCATTTCGTGCCACGTCAGGCTGCGGCGGCGGCCTGTTTGGCCTGCAGCTCCAGGTGGTCGCTCCAGGCGTCCCCTACCGCCCGACCGACGCCACGGGTACTGGGGCATTGTGGACAAATTTGCCTGTATAGAACTTGGAGCGACTCAGAGGCTCGGTTTTTCGACCGTATCTAACCAAACCGTGGCAAACGTGTCCCTATAACCGAGTTTCACCGTCAATCCAACGTAAGTGTTTGGCTTTGAAATTCCTTTCGATGCGCTGCAAGTGAAGGCACTGGCGTGCACTGTTGCTGTGGCCACAGGACGACGTTCCGATGCAAAACAGCTGCCTGACACCGCCGCATGGCGGCTACCGAGCCGATTAGCAGCGACGTTAGTTTTCGCACTGGTAATCGGCTCTTTCGCGTACGTTATCTCTAGCGGCTCCTTCGCGCCTTGGGCAGCCCGCGCCAGTTGCGGCATGGGGTTGGAGTCAATGATCGACGCTATGCAGCTCGTGGCAAGTGCGAAAACGACGCGCAGCACCGACGCGACGTTCCGAGTGGTACGCGCCAAAGGGTCTATCTCGACCAGTTGGAGGTCTTCAGGCTAACTCATTCTTTCAGCGGGTAGTCGACGATCTCTTACACTGCGTGGCCCCTCATGCGCCGCAATCGCGCCAGCAAATGGCTGTCGACCACCTAGAACGAGCTTTGCTCGCAGAAAGGCCATCTACGCACCGCGCAGCCACTGGTGTGCCGATAGATATCGAGTTCGTGAGCCTCTTAGTTATTGGGATCGTGGTCTAACTCGGCGATTTGATGGAGATGGCGCATTTTTTACTCTTCGCATCAAATCTACCGTTCAAGTTCAAGTTCTCCCAATATCATTGGTCTTTCTGTATCTAGGTGATATTCATCGCAGAATGTGAACCTACGGTCCAGCCTGAGGGCCCGGGGGAGTTCAGCGATACTACCAAGCTACCTCTCTGGGGCCCGGGGACTCAGTACCAATGAAAATCATCATGATGATACATTTAAAGTTCGCCAGTCATCATATAGAGATGACTCATTGGCCCAATCGTCATCGTCATATGAGCCCGAAGCTGAAGTGACCAACCATATCGTCACGGAATGAGCCATGGCAGTGGCAATCATGTCAACTCGAAGGGGCCCGCTAACCTCAGGCTGAGGCCCCAAGTCGGGCCGGTCACGGTCACGGTCCACCGTGACTAGGTGAATTACCGTGACTAACCGGGCCATCTTTATTACTAGATTCCCCAGGCGGAAGATGGGATTTAGTACTGATGAATTACGACCGCGCGCACGTGTGGTCCAGCGATGACGCCGTGATGCCACGCCGCGGCCATGCCGCGCACGTCCGGACGAGTCGGCCTATTACCGTGACAGCGGGGTCCGGGCCCGCCGGCCACATTAAGGACGACTCGGAACTCGGGACGCCGCTTGAGGGACCTAGTTTAGGCTCTATCTGCGGCTGAGAGGCACTATATCAGTCACCCGACGTTTCATGGGGAAAGAAAACAAGCATGCATACGCACAACCTATACTCTACACATATACAGAGTCCGACGCAAATACTTACCAAACGTTTACTTCACCCCCGCCGGGGGGTCTCCAAACACTTACGAAAAGTCTAAACCACGTGCCTCTAGCACTTATATTTCAAGTTTGGTCGAAACACTTACATTTTGGGGCGCGACTGCCCCTATCGGCGCCCCTGAACCCACCTTCGCCGTAACATAGCCACCTGCTACGTGCATCTAGCCGAACACACCCCCATACGCCGGGCATTTTCGGTTTGTACTCATGTTTTAGCCCCCTTTTGCAAAGCGGCTTGACTCGGAAAACCCGAACGTTGTGACCCACTAAAACCCATCCAAACACTTACAATTTCGTTCAGACACTTACCCGAAAAACACTTTTAATCGGGCCAAGACACTTACCGGACACTTACCAAAATGTTCTGCGTCGGACCCTGCACATATACATACCAATTAGTAACCTACCTCTCCATACATAAACAACTTGAATACAATGTTGGGGGTTTTATCGGCCTAGCGCCCAGATACCGGCCTGGAAAAGCAGGCAATTGACCCGGGGCCATCGGGAGGGTACATTGGGACTCGATCGTATCCCATAGTAGGCTCTGAAGCGACTTGGCTAACCGCGCTCGCGTTCAGAAGCCCCGTCATGGTTTGACGCGGCCTCCTCGATTAGTATCTTTTCCGGCCTCACAGAGCCAGTTTGCTGGACTAGGGCTGGTAGTGTTCACATACCAACGCCCCCTACTCTTATAGTCACCCTGAGCACAATTTAATAGCCTTTGCAAGTATAGGGCTTAACGTGCGGGTTTATGCGTTGGCTCATCTCTGCCAGATCGAGTCCGTTTAGACGCGGTCTGCAACGGAAGAAACTTCAGGAGACTGCCGAAGTATGGGTGGAGGGTTTTATAAGACTAGTGCCGGCTGGGAGAGCTAGAGGTACTTTCGGACATTGTATTGTTTATTTATGTATGGAGCGGTAATTAATACTTACTACCTAGGTGGTAACACAAGGTCTGTCAGATAAAGGGATTAATTAAACAAGCACTAGGTATTCAAACGGCAACCTCGACGCACATACTACTAAAATGGCGCTACTATCGCATTATGCGCGTCGTGGGTTCTGGGGGTGCGTAAACTGGAGAACATGCATAAATAGATCTCCGTCTTAGACATCTGGAACACGAATCGAATAAGCTTCTCGCAAAGGGATTATCCGACCCGAGTTCAATTAATTGGTGGCGCGCCATAGCCGTAGGATTTATGTCTATTAGCACCCCGAGCGGAGAGGGGAGAGGACGCCTAGGGGAAGCTTTACGCGAACTTAGTTTCCTCAAGGCGAGACAAGATGTTGAACTGTCTTCTGTCGTGGCCCTACTTTTTTTTCATAAACTTGCTGAAAATATAGACTACCAAGAGATTGAGATACTATCCAACGTGGCGGCGAGAGCGACAGAGCGCGCATCTGAGCCAAGTCTTTTGCTCTGTGCTCAATTCCATTTGTATGCCGGTATCCATGCAACAAGTAATGAACGTCGGTGTGAGCAATTCAAGGCATCCCGCAGCCTCATTAGAAAAGTCAAATTCAGCGTGAGAAGCTGTGCATAGCTCATAAATATTAAGGTCGTATTGTTTCCAGGTAATCGAAGTTGATACAGTTGCAGAGACCGAGGCACAAAAACAGGCCCATGTTCTCTGGGCATGGGTCCAACTTTCTAGCCCAATGGATTCGTGGCATGATGATGGTAGAGACGTACTTCGACAACTCGATGGTGCAACAAGTGGTTCCGAGGAATCTGTTTGGGACTTGGAGAGTTTGATGGCACATACTCAACGTCTGCTACAATAATATTATTTTCCTGAGCGAACTATAAGCAAATCTCCCCGTAGGCTCGTGCGTACTACTATGAACTCATGAAGCAGTACCTAAGCGCATTAGATGTTCTGAACCAGGCCATTGCTCTCCAATCGTGGACCCCGGCTCTTTTAAAAAAAGCGGAAGTGTTATTTCATTTAGGTGACAGGGAGCAAGCGACGGAGACGCTTCAGCGTGTTTTGCTACAAAACGAGGAGTCTATGGAGGGACTGCGTCTTAACGTTCTGATGCATATGGTGCGGCAAGCAGACGATCAAGTTATTCAGGAACAGCTTAGACGAATGATCAAGTCAATGGAAATATACGAGGGATTAAATGCCGACCTTTTTTACAAAACAGCCCGCACTTTGAGTCGCCTGACTGATCGAAAGCCTGAAATCATGCATTTTATTTCTAGGATTTGCAAGAAAGCAATTCAATTAAATCCTTCATTAACATCAATTTACATAATGGAGCTGGCTTACGAGAAGACAATTCTGTGTGACTATGACAGCGCAATGGAAAGCTATCGCGAGGCTGGACGAAGTGATGAGACTAATATTGCAGCACTTTATGGAACAATTTACAGTCATATTATGTTGGGTGAGCTTAGGGATGCAGAGCAGCAGCTAGACTTTCTTGTGGCTATCTCGGAATCCATAGAACCATCAGTCCACTTGCCTTTTCTTAAAGCACTCCTTGCGTGGCGGCATCTTGGTGATGCAAATAAGCATGCTGAATTTTTAGAGCAGGCTGAGGTACTTCATTTTAAATCCGTGGCTAATTACAAAGCACCAGACACATATGAGAAATACTTCCTCTTAAATCCTGACTTTCTCATTCAATTGGCAAAGGAATATATTCTACATTTACAATTTGCCGTCAAGGTGATGCATGTGGGCAAGGCTAGGGCAGTTGCTCAGAGCAGCGCTGTGCGCCGTGGCATGGATATATTAGAGCACATATCACGCGAGGCTCCTGGATTAGTAGAGCCATACCTCATACTAGCCCATACTCATTTCACGCTAGGGGAATTTGAAGCAGCAACACGAGTGGTAAATATCGCTCTAAATTGCGACGCTCGGTCTGCTTTGGCCCATCTTCTTGCGGCGCAGCTAGCTCTTACCAAGGGGAACACTCGAGGGGCATATAGTGCTCTCGATCAGGCCACCGCCTGTGATTTTCATGTGCGTAGAGCCCCCGCGTATGCGTTAGTAAAGGCTGAGCTGTATTTACTCGAAGAAGACCCCGGAAGGGCTTTACAAATTTTGCATGATGCGATTCAGTTACCCGGTATCAGGGACATCGTTAGCGGCCAAGGTGTAGTTCCGGTATCAGAGCGGGTCGCTGTATTTGTTAACCTCGCTAATGTTCTCTCCGGACTGAATCGATTCGCCGAAGCTGCAAGTATTCTTGCGGAGGCTCGGGTGCGGTTTGTGGGCACCTCGGAAGAGGCTCGGGTTCTTATGTCCAGCAGTTTGCTCGCAATAAAGTGCAATGACTTTGATAGGGCTGTAGTCATACTAGATGCTGTACCTAAATCCTCATCGGTGTACGTTTGCGTTCAGCACTTTAAAGCGAATCTTTATCTCACAGAAAGGCATGACAAACACACTTATATGCAGTGCTTTCGAGATCTTGTTAATTTCAGTCAAAGCGCGCATTCATATGAGCAGCTTGCTGCTGCCTTCATGCACATCCAGGCACTTGAAGCCGCAATAGAAGCTTATGAACATGCATACAGCTTGAGTCCACATGATGTGTCACTTGCCGTAAAGATAGGCCATGCTCTTGTTTCCACACATGACTATCTTAAGGCGACCAGCTACTATGTCACTGCTCTTCAGGCCCATGCAGGTGACATAAGTTTGAGACATGATCTTGCTACATTATTCATGAAGCTCAAGAAGTATGGAAATGCCACCAAGGTCCTCACATACGTACTGCAGCCTGCGGGCTCATTACCAGAAACCCCCAAGATGAGCAAAGAGGTCCAGTCCCTACTGCTCCTAGCCGAGGTACGTGCACGTGCTGCCAAAGGAACCGCCACTGCTGATGTGCCTGACGCAAAGCACGCTATAGTCAGTTTTCTCCTCAAGGCTCGCGACTTACAGCGCCTTATTCTAAAAAATGTAAATTCAATCACGGAGACGCCTAAAGTCATCAATGAACAAAAGGGAGTCATGGTCAAAGTATGTTGCGAGCTTGCGAATTGTTATCTTGAAGAGGATAAGCCTGGAGACAAGGCCTTGGCTGCATACCAAGATGCTCTTAAGGCAGATAACGTAAACTTAGTGACACTGAATTTGCTATGTTCCCGGGACAAATTGCAACGTAGGTAAACAACGAGTGTATGTTTCAGCTCGCACGGCTTTGGGCCAAGCAAAATAAACAAGAAAAAAGTGAACAGCAGTGTGTGGCGATACTACGAATCAATCCCAAGCATGATGATTCCGCCATGCTTCTCGCTGATCTTCTATCTCAAAATCAGAATCACGAGGCAGCGAGTCAACGCATTTGTCAGATTCTGGAACGACACCCCAGCAACTACCTTGCTCTTAGTAAACTAATTAGATTGTTGCGCCGCGCCGGCAGACTTGACGACGTACCTCGCTTCCTCGAAATTGCAGAACAGTCAGACTCTCGTGCACTCTCGCACCCGGGTCTGCGCTTTTGTAAAGGACTCAATTGCCGTTATTCAAACAATCTAATTGCGGCCATTAAGCACTTTAACCTTGCACGATGGGATAGTAAATGGGGAGGACTTGCTATTATGAATATGATTGAGCTATACCTAAACCCAGAGAATGAGCCTCAGTATATACACCGTGTTTCAACTCACCGCTTTGGAAGCTTTTATAACCGCCGAACCATAGGTGGGATGAGAAAAGTGAGAATGAATTTGATTTGCAAACTAATATGACAGTTGGTCACCTACTCAAAGAATTGGAAATTTTCGATGTTCCTGTTGACGTATATATTAGAGTTAAGGTCCTTAGAGCATACTCTTATCTCGCAATTCGATCACAAGCAAAAATTGACCAAGCTATTCAGATGTTCATTGAAATTTTAGAGAAACGGAAGGACTATCTTCCTGCGCTGCTTGGCATATCCACCGCATTTATGATTGATAAATCGACGACCAAGGCGCGCAACGCATTGAAGCGCATTGCCAAAATGCCCTACTCACATGAGCTTGCAGAAGAATTTGAGCAAGGATACTTGCTACTCGCAGAAATCTATATTCAAAAGTCAAAGTTTGACCTCAGTGAGGACCTATGCAATCGCTGCCTTAAGTACAACTTGAGTTGTAGTAAAGCATGGGAGACCATGGGTGTTATCCGAGAGAGGGAAGCTTCTTATAAGGATGCCGCTGAGATGTACGAAAAGGTTTAGTCAGTGCTGAAATACAATACTGCGCTTTGAGCAATATCTCAAACCTTAAGTGTCCAAAGGCTTCTGCTGTAGGCCTGGCGCCTTGAGCACAGGGCATCTGCAAGTGCTGGGTTCAAGCTTGCATTTAATTATCTCAAGGCAAAGAGATTTGTTGAGGCCATCGAAGTTTGCAATAAGGTGCTCAATTTGTACCCAGATTACCCCCAAATCCGGGCAGAAATACTAGATAAGGCCATGATAGCACTCCGACCTTAAGAAAGTCCTAGAAGATCACACTTTTTTCTTGAAGGGCACTTTTAGGACATGATGAACCTTCCTTGCATTTGAAATTTAGGAATGAAGTTTAACTGCGCCTCTCTCGGAGTTGATTGTCCAAGTATTTTCTCGAGAAGGTAAAAATGGGAAGCAGGAATCAGACAATAAATGCGGGGGGATAATCTGTCAGGGGTCATGCTTGGGGGTGGTCATACTCGGTGTACAAAGACCCCGGCACGTAAATAATCACTAGGAACACGGTTTTTAGCCTGGGTCTGGAATCATCTCTGGAACCTGCCGCAGGCTCGCGCTCTGAATGCCGTGGTCAACGCAAAGCAGTAGTATCAGTTAAGGCCCCGGGCCGGGTTGTAAGAATGCCATAAAAGCGGCACGTCGCCGTGATGTTGGTGCGCCTCCGAAGGGGGGTGATAGTAAAATTGGCCCCTTCGGGTGGCTCCCAATAAACGAGCTTGAACGTGGATAGTCAAATAAGCTCAGGCTAGTTACTGAGGGTAAACTTCGACAGGACGGTCCAGGCGGCCGATAAAAATCATCTATACCAAGTTGAAACCTATTTTTAGTTTTACCTAGAGGTCCGGTCCTCAGTCCCTAGGGCGGCGGCCGATCGCCTTACTCCTCGATAGCGTTACAAATGACCCTGTAAAGAAACTCCACGCCCCATGTTTTGTAAGGGGGGTTCATTGCGCCCGAGTTCAAATTCGTGTTCAAGTTGCAAAATTAAGTTTAACCTGAACGCCGCCCCCAGCCTGAGGCTCAGGCTGCCCCCCGGGCCCAGGCCGGGCCGCCGCTGGCCCGGGGTCCGACCAGCGGCCCGAAACCGCACGGCGAGAGATGATAAACCACGTGCCAGGGCGCTTCCACGTACGAGCCTGCAGTGTTGTAATATCATGTTGCTGTTTGCTGTCCCGCTGTCCAGAGTTGGGAATGGTTGGCCCGGCCCCCGGGATCCGTCCTCAGGCTAAGTTGTCCGAGTCACCGTGACGGTAGTACTCGTAGAGGGCGGGCCCTGGATATCGATACTCAGGAGGGAGGTCGGGGGTTTGAGATTTGAGATTTGAGGCCGTTTCTAGGTGTGGGTGTGAGATTTGAGACTGGCTAGTAGCTTAGATTTGAGATTTGAGTTCGGCCCGGGCCCCTGTCGAGTATAGACCACGGCCCCTCCGCCGCCGAGAAATTGGGCTAAACCCGAATTTTCATTGCAAAGGGTACCTAGACACTTTAGGGGCTCGGGAGGCGTGGTCTATACTCGACAGCCCGGGCCCGGGGCCGGCATCGAATTCTTTTTTAGTGTATGCTTCGCGAATTACTGTACTTTCAGCCCTGCCGTCCTCTAAGCCCGGCAGTGGCCTGGGAAGCCGGAGCCTCAGCACTTTTGAGACCTAATTTAGCGATTTAGGCTTAACAAGGCCAAAAATCGCTAAAACTTGAATGCCCAATTGCCCGGCGTCAAGATTTGAGATTTGGCCTCATCCGGCACCTTAGTTTTTTTGTTTGACGCGCGTAGATTCGAGTTTGAGGTCGCGTTTCCAAACCCCCGACCCCCCCTATATACTCGTATACGTTAAGCTTTAATTTCGTGTGATTTCCCGATGACGCTCTCTCAGACTATCGATATGGTAGAGATCAAGTCTTCGTTGGGTCTACAACAAGTCATTTTCTACCAGGGAATGTGTGTTTTATTTCGTTTTGTTTTGTTTTGTTTTGTTTTGAAGAAAGGCTGCTGATAGATCAAAGTAGGTTTTCGTTGCTTTACTTTGCTATATGTGGTGGCTGTCTTCTGAACAAGTTGCACAACTACAAGTTCCAAAATAGCATCTTAACCATTTTGACACTGCCCATATTTTCACTGTGGTGTTGTATTGAAATAGTTAGAATAGGACTCGGATACATTGGGAATCTCTTGGAAAAAGTCCCAATGATATCTGCATTCTTGCTTCTCACTATATTCCCACAGCTCGTTGCGATATTATTTCTCACATTTCTCCAAGATCCGGTATACATTAACAAAATGTTCTAGACCTGAAGAACTGCCAATTAGGTGTTCCCCTTTGATACTGCGGCAGGTTCGATGATGATGCTATTCTTACTTTCTGAGCTGTATGTTGGAAGGCTTACCTTCAGAACTCTTATTGAGCGTCAGACAGCGCAATTCTTTCGACTGTGTCAAGAGGAAGAAATGGAACGCATACTCAACACCACCTTTGTCAACCATCCATCAGATGGCCGAAGTTGATAGGTCCCTAAGCTTATCTTTAGGTCATTAGAATTCAGCAAATGTTCCCCGAGAAGAATATTATGTCGCACAAGTTCGATGGGGGTTCTAGGCGACCGGCATGGGGGCTCTTAGTAAACCAAGTCAGTGAGTCAGGATGCAGCCTGACCATTGGAATGGTCTTGGAGTGCAGACGTGCCATACGAGACCGAGCGGAACGCCGAGAGGTCTGGTGCAGCTCGCTAAATCCGATGACTGAGGCGCGGCCGAGGCGGTCGTCGCGGCCCGTCCGCCCAAAATAATTCCGTGAGGGCTCTGCATCACTACGTACGTGAGGCGCCGGAAAAACAACCGCACAAAAAAAATACTAAAGTCGGTGCGAGCCACGAAGATGCCGCGAAGAGTCCAAGGAGCCAGAGCTGCGCGCAGCGCAATCATCTACCGGAGAAGGGCCAACAAAATTTACAATTCGCCTTCTTTGCGCAAAACTTACAATTCGCCCATTTGCTCTTCAGTGCAAAATTTTGCACTTCTCTGCTCAGAGAAGCCTCGTGTGAAGAAATAGAAGGACTGGATCCCTTTATCCGGCGACTGCGGTAAGGCAGAGAATAGAGACCCACTAGGAAGGCAGCGCTGGGCGAACGGAGACTCGGAGTAAAGAGGAGCAACTGCACAAATTGCTTGGGGCCACAGTGGCGGGTACTGATCGCATCTTCAAGTTAGGCCTCCATCTACTTCTACTACTAGTAGTGAAACCCACTGGCGATCGAAAACAAGCCCGCGAAGAAAAATTCAGCCTCGGGGAAGAAATATTTGTCATTGGACGGAAACCCCCCATGTCAGAATACCCCGACACTCCTAGGTTCCGTCTGATACGCGACTTGCCACGGGGCACAACGCACATACACAGACCAGCGCCGGGCATTCAAACAAGGCCTGATGAATCCGATTGTCTCCGAATTGCGACGGTCACAACAAGCACAACTTCAAGTGCACTTTTCGTTGAAGAAGAGGGCGTAACTATGACTTGAATCGGGAAATTAGGCACGTTCTACCCCCAGGGGTGTCTCACAATTCGCACGAGGCCCACGAACGTCGCACCTGCCGCCCGGTCGGCGCTGCGTTTCATGCGGCAGCCACGTCGCGTGGTGTTTATGGCAGTCTATCGATCCTGACGGCTGCGTTTGCGCATCCGACCGACGCCACTGGTACACGAGGGCTCGGTCGGAACAGCACCACTAACAAGGACGCAAATGCCCACATTCCACCGGTTAGTGTTCTTTGGAGCTATCAAAAAGGCAACTTGAACATGCCATTGCCAGTGACCCGGAACTTCCGCCCGAGTCGAGTAAAAAAAGACCCGGTAAATAGTAAGAAAGGGACCGCAAGTCGGATAATACCGGTGCTGTCTGTGACCTTGGAACGATTCGATATAGGGTCCGGGACCGACATAGGCCGGCCAAGTCACGGTTGGTAAAAACCCGATGACCTCCGGCCGTGGCCTTCGAGGCGTCCAATATCCCTGTTGAAACCTGTCAAAAGGAACGAGGGGTTGCGTTCACCTGTAATCGTTAGCCGACGCGGCCTGGGAGGGACGTTGTCGCAATTTTTTTGGCTCCATGCAGTACTGGGGTGGAAACGGTACACTAGTACGGGCCTTTCTTTTCTAAAAAGACTGCGCCTTGGGAAGTCTAGGGCCCGGGGCGAAAAAAGTGCCAGGCGCTGTGATGTGGACCTTAGTGTCCTCCGTCCTCGATTTCCAATTTATTTCAAGTTATTTATTTACCTCTCTGGGCCAAAAAATAGACATGTTTGGTAAAGTACCTTTTCGCCTTTGAGACGTCGGAGGATCAAGAAGGTACCTATAAGGCGTGGATAAATGCCATACTAGGCTTGTTAATCATCCAGAGTTCGTACCCAACGGGCTGGATGCAAAAAAGTTATGAGCCTTTTAAGTCAAATCTGAAACCCGCACGTAAACTCAAATACCCGCACGTTAAAGCTATAGTATCTTGCAAAAGCTATCAAATTG
>Ga0114997_10003979_pt1 | contig 11502 bp, 13 predicted proteins | sample ArcticOcean_MG_C_2_FD_87045 | JGI IMG/M metagenome (GOLD analysis project Ga0114997, IMG submission 87045) | Marine microbial communities from western Arctic Ocean - ArcticOcean_MG_CB4_136 | ecosystem: Environmental > Aquatic > Marine > Oceanic | place: Arctic Ocean: Canada Basin | collected... | reverse complement strand
TTTGCCTTAAATTTTCTGAAAGAACTATAGCAACTGAAGTGGCTATATTTAAAGATCTTTTATTATTAATCATAGGTATTTTTAACCTATGTTGTATTAAATAATGAATATTCTCAGGAACACCAGCACTTTCTCTTCCAAATAATAATGTATCATCACTTTTAAATTTAAAAGTTACATACGATTCTGATGATTTAGTTGTCATTAGAATTACTCTCTCTTTTTTCTTTGATTCAAAAAATTCATTTGAGCTTTCATAAAATTTTATCGTTTTTTCATCCATATAATCCATAACCACTCTCTTAAATCTTTTATCATTTAATAAAAACCCACATGGCTTAATAATCTCTAAATCAGCACCCAAACATGAACAGGTTCTTATAATAGCAGCAGTATTTTGGGGTATATCTGGTTCATACAAGGCTATTTTAGGTCTTAATTTCATGGTTTCTGTGTCATTGTTTCAGTGGAAAAAAATGTTTTTTCTTATATGAAAGCATATATTAGATAAGAATAAACAAAAAATTAAAAGATGTCTGAAAAAAAAGTCGAAAGAAGAGAGTTTTTATTCACAGCTACTTATGCATTAGGAGCAGTAGGGGTTGGAGCGGTTGTTTGGCCATTAGTAGATCAAATGAATCCAGACGCATCAGTCAAGGCATTAGCAAGCACAGAAGTTGATGTTAGTTCGGTTGAGCTTGGAAAATCCATTACTGTTCTTTGGAGAGGTAAACCAGTTTTTATTAAAAGAAGAACACCAGAACAGATAGCAGAAGCAAGAGCTGTTAAAATGGAAGATTTAAAGGATCCACAAAAAGATGAGGATAGAGCAAAGAATCCTGAGTGGCTAGTGATGCTGGGTGTTTGTACCCATTTAGGGTGTGTACCACTGAATGATAAGGGTGATTATAATGGTTGGTTTTGTCCGTGTCATGGATCACACTATGATATATCTGGGAGAATAAGAAAAGGACCTGCCCCAACAAATATGGAAGTTCCAAAATATGAATTTGTAAATAGTAATATAATTAAAATTGGGTAATAATTAATTATGAGTAATCACGAGTACGTTCCTAAATCAAAATTTGGAAAATGGTTTAATGATAGACTTCCCCTTTTATCACTTGCTAGTCATTTAGCAGAATATCCAACACCTAAAAATTTAAATTATTGGTGGACTTTTGGTGGGATATTAACTTTTTGTTTAATCACACAGATTGTTACAGGTTTAACTTTAGCAATGCACTATATAGCACACGCTGATTTAGCTTTCGAAAGTGTAGAGCATATAATGAGAGATGTAAATTATGGATGGCTTATAAGATATATTCATTCAAATGGTGCTTCGATGTTTTTTTTAGCTGTCTATATTCATATTTTTAGATCATTATTTTATGGATCTTATAAATCCCCAAGAGAAATAATTTGGATAATTGGGATAATAATTTACCTTTTAATGATGGCCGCAGCATTTATGGGATATGTGCTTCCGTGGGGACAAATGAGCTTTTGGGGAGCGACAGTTATCACAAATCTTTTTAGTGCCATACCTTTGGTTGGAGAAGGAATAGTAAACTGGTTATGGGGAGGATACTCTGTGGATAATCCTACTCTAACAAGATTCTTTACGCTTCACTATTTAATACCTTTTTTAATTTTAGGATTGGTAGTTCTTCACATCTGGGCATTACACGTTCCAGGAAATAATAATCCAGTAGGGATTGATGTTAAAAAACCTTCAAAGGATACCGTACCGTTCCATCCATATATAGTTATTAAAGATGGATTTGCTTTGTTAATGTTTATTATAGTTTTTGCATTTTTCGTTTTTTACTCACCAAATATTTTAGGTCATGCAGATAATTATATTGAAGCAAACCCAATGGTTACCCCCGCTCATATTGTTCCAGAATGGTATTTATTACCCTTCTATGCAATTTTAAGATCAGTGCCAGATAAGTTAATGGGTGTAGTTGCGATGTTATCAGCAATATTAATCCTAGCAGCCTTACCATGGCTTGATACTTCAAAGATTAGATCAGCAGTATTTAGGCCTTTATATAAACAGTTTTATTGGATATTAGTGGTTGATGTACTGGCGCTTGGTTATGTAGGTGCAATGCCAGCAGAAGGACTGTATTTATTGATTGCGAGAGTTGCTACTGCATATTATTTTGTACATTTTTTAATTATTTTACCGGTTTTAGGATTCAAAGAAAAAACTATACCACTACCATTAAGTATCACTGAGCCTGTTCTTGGAGGCCTACCAATGGCTTCAGCTTTAAAAAAAAAAGAAAGTTTGAATTAATCTCTTGTGAAAAATTTTTTTAAAATATCCTGTTTAGCAATTTTAGTATTAATAGGAAACTACGAAGCTAACTCTGCAGAGAAAGTGGAACTTTTAAAAACAGACTGGAGCTTTAAAGGTTTATTTGGAAAGTTTGATAGAGCGTCTTTACAAAGAGGCTACCAAGTCTATACGGAAGTCTGTTCTTCATGTCACTCAATGAAATATGTTAGTTATAGAAATTTAGCTGAAAAAGGTGGTCCAGAATTTTCTACTGAACAAGCAAAAGCTATCGCAGCAAGTTTTGAAGTTATAGATGGCCCAAATAATGACGGAGATATGTTTGAAAGACCTGCAAAATTGTCTGATAAGTTTGTAATGCCATATGAAAATGTAAAAGCGGCACAAGCAGCAAATGGAGGAGCCTATCCACCAGATATGTCAGTGTTAGCAAAAGCTAGAAGTGGAGGAGTTGATTATATATATTCAGTTCTATTAGGCTATCAAGATCCACCAAGTGGAGTAAGTCTAGACGATGGAGTATATTATAATAAATATATGTATGGAAATAATATTAAAATGGCACAACCACTATCTGACGGTTTAATTGAGTATAGCGATGGCACTGTCGCCTCTGAAGAACAAATGGCCAAAGATGTAGCAACATTTTTAATGTGGGCTGCAGAACCTCACTTAGAAGCAAGGCATAAAATGGGATTTAAAGCAATTCTATATTTAATTATTTTAACTATATTAGTTTACTTTAGTATGAAAAAAATTTGGTCACGTATTGAATCTGAAGTTTAATATATCACCATCCTTAACAATATAATCTTTTCCTTCAAGTCTCATTTTTCCATTAGTTTTTGAATTTATCCACCCATCATTTTTGATAAAATCATCATAGGAAATTGTTTCAGCTCTTATAAATCCTTTTTCAAAATCGGTATGAATTTCACCTGCAGCTTTTGGTGCTGTACAGTTTTTTTGTATTGTCCACGCTCTAGTTTCTTCAGGTCCAGAGGTAAAATATGTATCCAGTTCTAAAATGTTATATCCTTTTTGAATTAACATGCTCAAACCAGTTTTATTTAATCCAATCATTTCCATATAATTTCTTTTTTCTTCATTTTCTAACTGATTTATCTGATTTTCTATATCAGCTGAAACTATCAGGGTGTTTTTTTCACCAAATTTTTTTATAAAAACTTTTGTATATTCGTTTCCATTTTGAACACTTGCCTCGTCAACGTTACAAACAAAAATTTTTGGTTTTAAAGATAGTAAACCACTTTGATTTAATAATTTTTTTTCAAACTGATCATGAAGAATCTGGATATCCTTAGAATTATTTATGAAATCTGAAGCTATTTCTAGTACTTTTAACTGTTCTTCATTTACATTTTTTTTATTATTTTTTTCCAATCTTTTTTGAATAGATTCAAGATCCGCCAACATCATTTCAGTTTCAATAATTTCTAAATCTCTAACCGGGTTTACCGTGGGGTTTACATTTTGAATATCATCAGAATCAAAACATCTTATCATATGAATTATTGCATCAACTTCTCTTATATGAGACAAAAATTTATTTCCTAAACCTTCGCCTTTAGAAGCTCCCTCAACAAGACCAGCAATATCTACAAATTCTATGGTCGTATTTATTTTTTTTTTTGATTTCGATATTTCAACTAATTTATTTAATCTTTCATCTGGAACTGGAACAACACCAACATTTGGTTCTATTGTGCAGAAAGGAAAGTTAGCAGCTTGAGCTTTACTAGAATTTGTAAGGGCATTAAATAATGTTGATTTACCAACATTAGGTAAACCAACTATACCACATTGAAAACTCATTTACTTATTATTTACTGTACTTGAAAAAAGATCTAGTTTTTTATCTAAAAGTATTGGTAAAGAATCAACAATATTACTTGTTATTTTTTCTAATTCTTTTTTTTCTTCTTCGTCAAAATCCTTAAGAACATAATCAGAAACTACAGATTTCATTTGTGGTTTCCCTATTCCTATACGAACTCTCGAATATTCTTTCCCTATAAATTTATCAATAGATTCTATTCCATTGTGTCCTGCACTAGAGCCACCAAATTTTGCTTTAATTTTTCCAAAATCTATATCTAAATCATCATGAAAAACTATTATGTCTTCTGCATCTATTTTAAAATATTCTATTAATTCTCGAATACATATCCCAGAATTATTCATGAATGTTAAAGGTTTTATAGCATAAACTTTTTTATCATTTATATTTCCTGTGGTAAGCAATCCTTTAAATTTTGGCTTTTGTTTTGATAAAGCAAATTTTTGATTTATAGCATCAATCATTTTGAAGCCTATGTTGTGTCTATTATCCGTGCTATCTGGCGTTGGGTTTCCTAAACCTACAAATAAAAGCATATTTTTTTTAAATCAGAACTTAAGAATTTCACTATTTTGATTATTTTTTTTCCGTGGGTACCTTTTTGGCTTCACCACCTTCTTTTTTATCACCTTCTTCAGCCTTAGCTTCACCGTCAGCACCACCTTCGGTAGCAACCGCTTCACCACTGCCTTCTGCACTTCCTTCTGCCTCAGCCGGTTTTTCAGGCTCTTTCATAACAGTTGGAGCTGCAAGAGTCGCAACTACAAAATCCCTACCTTGAATTGTTGGAAATACTTTTTCAGGTAATTTAATTGATGAAATTTTAAAACTCTCCCCAATATCAACCCCATCAAGATCCACTACTAATTCCGTCGGTATATTTTCAGCTGGACATTTTAATTCTACTTTTCTTCTTACAATATTTAACACACCACCTCTTTTTAAACCTGGAGATTTTTCATGATTTATAAATTTTACAGGTATGCTCAAAACTATTGTCGCACCAGCAATAACTCTTAAAAAATCCAAATGTATAGGTTCATCAGAAATAACATTATATTTAATTTCTCTTGGCAAAACTTTTTGTGATTTGCCATCGATATTTAAAGTTAGAATATTAGATAAAAAGTTTTCTTTTTCTAGTAAAATTTTTAATAGCTTTGTAGAGACTGAAACTTTTTGATTATTTTCAGATCCCCCATAGATTATAGCTGGAACAAAACCCTTAGTTCTGAGAATATTAACTTGCCCCTTGGTATTTGTATCTCTAATGCTTGCTTCAATTGAATTCATAAAACCAGAGTTTTTTAGCTCAAGTTCTATAATAACTCAAGAAGATTATTTAAATAGATCTGAGACAGACGTTGAATTAGAAATTCGTTTAATAGCCTCGCCCATTAGGTTTGATATTGTTAAAACTTCAATATTCTTAGCTTTATCAACTTTTTCATGATTATTTATTGTATCAGTTATCACTAAATTCTTAATTACTGATTTGTTAATTTTTTGAACTGCATCTCCACTCAAGACACCATGTGTAATGTAAACGTAAACTTCTTTTGCACCTCTATCTTTTAAAGCTTTAGCCGCATTGATAATAGTTCCACCAGAGTCGATAATATCATCAACAATTATGCATGTCATGCCCTTAACATTTCCAATTACATTCATAACCTGGGATTGGCCAGGTTTTGGTCTTCGTTTATCTACAATAGCAAGACCAACATTTAAAATTTTACCAAGCGCCCTAGCTCTTTCAGTCCCCCCGACGTCCGGTGCAACACAAATAATTTTTTTACTCTTTATATTTTTTTTTACATGTCTTGCAAAAATTGGTGTAGTAAATAAATTATCTACAGGAATATCAAAAAAACCTTGAATTTGACCGGCATGTAAATCTACTGTAACAACTCTGTCTGCGCCAGCTTTTGTAATTAAATTAGAAACTAGTTTAGCCGAAATAGATGTTCTGGGAACAACTTTTCGATCCTGTCTAGCGTACCCAAAGTAAGGAATGACAGCAGTAATATTTTTTGCAGAAGATCTTTTTAAAGCATCAATACATAGCAGCAATTCCATCAGATTATCATTTGCAGGAGAAGAAATAGATTGAAGAATGAAAATACTATTACCTCTGATATTTTCGTTAATCTCTATATATATTTCACCATCAGAAAATTTTTTAATACTTGAATTTATTAATTTAGATTTTAAATTTTTTGCAATTTGTTTACTTAAATTTTTATTGCTATTTCCAGTTAATAATTTCATTGAAGTATCCTAATTAATCATAATTATTGAAATATTTCTACCATAATCAACTTCCTTACGAGCAATAGATCGTCTTGCGCTAAAGAAATTGTATTTTTGCTCAAAAGTATTTTTTTTAACAATCTCTATCTTTCTAACACCAAGCTTTCTTAACTCTGAGTAGATATATTTATTTAGGCTAAAATATGTTTTATTTTTAATTTTTTTAAAAAATACCTTATTTTTATTATTTTTTTTAATAAATTTATCTTGAAAATCTTTTTGTATTTCATAATCATTTATTGAAATACAAGGTCCTATGACAGCAATTAAATTTTTAGTATTGCTCCCTTTTTTTACTAAAAATTCAACAACATTATTGAGAATACCCTTAAATGCACCCCTCCAACCTGCATGAATGGCTGAAATTATATTTTTATCTTTATCGTAAATAAGAATTGGAACACAGTCAGCTGTTAAGACACCAATTGCAATACCTTTTAAATTTGTGATTAATGCGTCACCTATTAATTTTTTATTTTCTACTTTGTATTTCTTATCTATATAGTGAAACTTGTTACTATGAGTTTGTTTCAATAAAAGTAGTTTTTTTGGATTAGAATTAATTGTTTTGCAAACAATTTTTAAATTATTTAAAACATCATTTTTATTATCAGAAGACCCTATCCCACAATTTAAACTTTTATAAATTCCCCGAGATACACCACCAGATCTATTAAAGAAACCATGTTTTATGTTGATAAATTTTGATAATTTTTTTGACTTAATCAGCTTAAAATCCTATTTGAAAATTAGTATTTTTTTCTGCAATCAACATAACTTTAAATAATTCACCCATTGAACTTTCGTCAATTAATCTTTTGATTCTAAAATAAATATCTGTTTTTTTTGAAAAGGAAAGATTTTTAGATAGTATTTCTGCTCTTTCAAGTATTCCCAATTTTAGTAAAAATTTTTTTTGAGTTGTGACTTTTGAAGATTTTAGACCAAATTCTTTTGCAATTTTACTGATCAAGTTAAAATTAATATTATGAGTAATATCAGATTTACCAAAATTATGTAGAACGTCAGTAAACTTGTGATTTGATATGGCACGCAGAGTATTTTTAATTTTTTTACCAACGTATCCATAATCAATAATTAATATTCCTCCAGAGCTATTTTTTATATTGTTTGATATTGTCTTTAAATAATCCATTGCAAGTGGTGAAAATTCAATAATGTTTTGATCATTAGAAATATCGAACCCAATTTTTTTTTCAAATTGTTTCATATTAAATGATATATCAACAAACTTCATTTTTTTTTGTGTAAACTTTACATTTTTTTCATACCAGAGTTTATCTTTTTTAATAAATTGTTTTACTGGCAATGCATCAAAAAATTCATTAGCAACAAAAATACCAGGCAATCTATCTAGTTGGTATAAATCTTTTAACCATCTTATCTTTTTATTTTTAAGTTTTAATTTTTGAATTTTTTTAAGAAAATTACTTTTTTCTAAAATATTAACATTACATGAACTTTCAAAGTCTGGAAATTTTTGAAATGACTCAATCATTTGCTTCATCATCTCTCCATTGCCAGCCCCTAATTCAATAAGATTAAAATTCTTTGGACTTCCAAGATTTTTCCAATAAGAAATTATCCAAATTGCAATCATCTCAGAAAACATTACAGAGATATTTGGAGCCGTTATATAATCTCCATCTTTACCAAAAGGATTTTTGTTCATATAATACCCGTGCTTAGCATTATAGAGAGCCTCATGAATGTATTGATCCAATGTAATTGTATCACCAAGATTAAATTTCATTTTTTTTATTTAAATATAAAAATATACCTAATAAGAAAAATATGGCACTGATAAATTGACCCAAAGTTAAATTTATTGCAACGTATCCAACTTGTGGATCGGGTACTCTAAAAAACTCTACTATAAATCTAAATATCGAATAAAAAATTAAAAATATAGCTGATATTAAGCCAGGATTTACTAGATAGTTTTTTTTTATGAAAAAATTTAATAACAAGAATAAAATGATACCTTCTAAAAAAGCCTCATATAACTGAGATGGATGTCGTGAAATATTATCGATTAATAAAAATTTAACACCCCAGAACAAATCAGTTTCTTTTCCATATAGTTCAGAATTAATAAAGTTTGCTATACGACCAAAGAAAATTCCTATTGGGGCGGCAGCTGCGATTAAATCTAGAAAGATATAAGAATTAATCTTATGGTTTTTACTGAAAATCATTGTTGAAAAAATTACACCCATAAGCCCACCATGAAATGACATTCCACCATTCCAAATCATAAAAATCTCTAAAGGGTTATTTAAAAAATAATCTAGATTATAAAAAATGATATACCCAATCCGACCACCTACAATTATTCCAATTATTACATAGGTTATAAGATCGTCAAATAGCCTATAAATATCTTCATTTTTAATTAGATTTTTTTTACAATATCTCCAACCAAATAAAATCCCAAAAATATAGGCTAAAGAATACCATCTAATTTCAAAGAAAAAAAGCTGGAAAGCAACTGGGTCAAAATTATTAATAAACATTTTATAAAATATATGTAAGATATATTATTTTTATAAATGAATATATGTCAAAATCAAAATTTGTAATAAACAAATTAGCTAAGTTATTTGAGCAAGGTCTTGTTTCGTATAAGGATATTGCTTCTGAAATTTTAGAAATTATGAAGTCGCAAAGAAATGAATTAATTTTTAAAATGCAGCTGACTAGCAAGGAAGAGACCAATATTCTAATTAAGAGAATAGAAAAATTAGAAAAAGAAATTTATAAATTAAAAAAAAACAAAAAACCTACAAAGGCAAAGAGATCTTAACTCTAAGTCCGTTAAGTGGTGATTTTTCTAATTTTATATTACCTCCATGAGATCTAATTATATCTGATGCAATAGATAGACCTAGACCCACACTAGATTTTGAGTCACCTCTACTTTTATCAATTTTATAAAAAGGCTTAAAAACATTTTCATATTCACTTTCAGGAATTCCAATACCATTATCATCAATTGTTATAATAATATTGTTAACACTTCTAACAGAGTCTATATCTATTTTATTAGCATATTTGATAGAATTATTAATTAGATTATTAATACACCTTTCTATTAAATTTTTTCTTCCATCAATATATGTAGATTCAATTAATTTTATTTTAATATCTTTGTTATTATATTTATTAACAGTATCCTCTAGTAACTTGATTATATCAAAATTTTCTGTTTTTTCTGTAAAACTAGAACTAGCAAATTGTAGATATTCATTTAGCATCCTTTCCATTTCATTTATATCTTCGGACAATTTTTTTGAAATTTTTTCATCTTTAATAAATGCTAATTGTAATTTCATTCTTGTTAAAGGTGTCCTTAAATCATGACTAATACCAGATAACATTTCAGATCTTTGATTAAGATGTTTGATGATTCTTTTTCTCATTTTTTCAAATTCATATCCTGCTTTTCTAATTTCCAGTGCTCCAGAAGGTCTAAACTCATCTACATTTTCTCCACGTCCAAATTTTTCTGATGCTTTTGCCAAATTAATTATTGGTCTTGTTTGATTTTTTAAAAATATGATTGCTATTATAATTAACAAAAAAGCTGGAAATGTAATCCAGAGAGCAAACATTCTTGCAGAAGTGCTGGTAACTCTTTCTTTTGGTATATAGAACTGAAAATATCCATTAGAATATAAAATTTTCAAGTCAATTAATTCTTTAAAATAAGTTGTATCAAACCAATAGTTATTAAATTTAGACTTAAGCTCTCTTCTTAAATTTCTATCAATAGGGCTGTACCATCTCTCATTCGTCTTTTTGGGTAAAACTTTGAATGGTTCAAAATTAACATTAAATTCTAGGTTGTCATTGAAAAGATCAACTAAGAGATCTTTATTATATTCTTCATTATCATAAGCTTCAATAAATGTTTTAATTTCTCCTACCAAAGCTCTGGTCATTCCTTTATTGGTTTTCATCCATAGACTATCAAAAAAAACAACAGATATTGTTATTTGTAAAATAATAATTGGAACTGCAACAATTAATAGAGCTCTATAAAATAATTGTTTTGGCAATAAATTTTTAATAAATTTATTCAATCCATAAGACATAGCCAGCACCTCTTATAGTTTGTAAGTATTTTGGATTTTTAGGATCGATCTCTATTTTTTTTCTTAACCTTGTTATTATAACATCAATTGATCTTTCTTTGTTTAATTCAATTAAACTTCCTATTGAATTCCTTGAAAATGTTTTCCCAGGAGCATTAATCATTTTTTCAAGTATAGTTTTTTCAGTATTATTAATTTTTGATTCCTTTTTATTTTTAATTATTAATAATTTATTTAAATCTATCTTGATATTTCCGAATTCTACTATTCTTTTTTGGTTTTTAGTTTTTGTTTTATCTAAAATATTTTTAATTCTCAATATTAATTCCTTTGGCTCAAAAGGCTTTGATAAATAATCATCAGCACCAATTTCTAATCCTTCAATTCTTTCATTAATCTCGGTTTTGGCAGTTAATAAGATAATCGGTGTATTTATTTTATTTTTATTTTCAATGGTAAATTCCAAGCCACTCTGACCAGGCATCATTATATCTAAAACAATTAAATCAAATTTAATTAATGAAGTTTTTTCTTTCGCATCCTCAGCACTGCTGGCAGTTGTTACTAAATAATTATGTTTGTTAAGATATTGTTTTACCAAATTTCTAATACCATCATCATCATCAACAACAAGAATATGAGCAATATATTTATTCATGAATAATTTTTTTTAGAACATTGTTAAAAAATAAAACTTCTTCTGAAGAAGAACTCAGTAATGCATTATATATTCTTTTTTTTTGAGAAGAAAAAATTTCATCAAATAATAGGTTACCTTTTCTAGTTAAAAATATATGTTTTAACCTAGTATCGTTTTCATCCTTTTTAAAAAAAATTACATCTAATTTTATAAGTTCTTTTAGAACTCTATTTAAACTTTGTTTGGTAATCTTTAATTT
>Ga0114997_10003978_pt1 | contig 11503 bp, 13 predicted proteins | sample ArcticOcean_MG_C_2_FD_87045 | JGI IMG/M metagenome (GOLD analysis project Ga0114997, IMG submission 87045) | Marine microbial communities from western Arctic Ocean - ArcticOcean_MG_CB4_136 | ecosystem: Environmental > Aquatic > Marine > Oceanic | place: Arctic Ocean: Canada Basin | collected... | reverse complement strand
CTAATTTTATAATCAATACTTTTTAATGATTTTCCATCAAAAATAATATTTTCAAGATCTACTGAGATAGTTTTATTATTATCAATGTTGGCCCTTATTTTAATATTATTTTTTATTGAAATAAATTTTAAATTCTTGAAGTTTAATAAATTCTTTCCTTCTGTTATGATGATATTTGATTTTGCAAACTCAAGGCTTTCTAATATTATATAATTTTTATTATTTCTAGAATTTAGCAGTAAAATAAAATTTTTGTAATTATTTTTATAGGATATATTTTCAGCATAAAGTTTTTTTATGACAGGCTTAAATATTAGTATAGATTTATAAATATTAAAATCTATCAAAACTAATTCTGGAAAAGAATAACTTTTATTTATTTCTGAAGGATCTTCATCTATATTTATTTTTATCGAGGGATACAGTCCCTTCCAATTTCCTTGTATATTATTTACAGTAATATTAATACCAAGACTTTTATTTATGTACTTCTCAATTAAAACTTCATTATTTTCTGCGTAGATTACAAATGCCCTTGCAATCGTAAGTGATATAACTATATAAGCTAATATTATAATAATTATATATTTTAAGATCTTCATTTTATGACCTATGATAAGGGTGGTTATTCATTATGCTAATTGATCTATATAACTGTTCTATCAGTATAACCTTAGCAAGTTGATGTGGAAATGTTAATTTTGATAGTGATAATATACTACCTGACTTATTTTTTACTTCATCTGACAAACCATCAGGACCACCTATTATGAAATATATATTCGAGTATTCCTCAATCCAAAATTGCATTTTTTTTGAGAAATTAATAGAGTTATAGTTGCTCCCACTTTCATCTAATGAGATTAATACAGAGCCTGGTTTAATTATTGACAGAGCTTTTCTATATTCTTTTTCGTATAAATTTTTTTGTATTTTTTTAGTTTGAAAACTTATATTTATAATGCTAATTTTATGGAATTTTTCAATTTGGGAGGTATATTTGGTAATTAAATCTTCTACATTATTATCTTTTTTATTACATATTGTAATAATAGAAATTTGCACTTTAATTACACAGGAGTTGTTTCTGACTTATACGAAGCATCTGATGACCAAAGCTTTTCAAGGCTATAAAATTCTCTTGTTTCACTAAGCATTAAATTTACAACAATATCAAAAATATCTATAAGCACCCATTCGCTGTTAGACTCTACACCTCTTATCAAATCCCCATAACCATTTTTCTTTAGGTTTGATGTTACTTCGTTTGAGATTGCTTTTATGTGTGTTGATGAGGTGCCAGTACCTATCATTAAAATATCTGTGAAGTTAGATCTTTTACTAACATCGATAGCTATTATTTCTTGTGTCTTCAAGTTATCAAGAGACTCTAAAACTATATTTTTAATATTATTAATATCAAAATCACTCATATTTTTTCCATGTATAATTTATTTCTTTTAATATAGGACATAATAGATCCAGGTATCATTCCAGAAGGGTTTTCTCCTCTGCCTATCATGCTTCTGATTCTAGTCGACGAAATACCAATACTAGGCATCTTATAGAAAAAAATACAGCCCTTTTTACTCTCTAAAAATCTTGTTTTATCTTTTGTAATCTTGCTTAAAATACTAAAACCCATATTTTCTGTACTTTTAATATTAAAATCTGGTCGATTAACAACTATTATGTTTACTTCTTCTATTAATTTTTCGTAATTATACCAAGTTTCAATATGTAGAAATACATCTAATCCTATAATTACGCATATATCTTCATTTTTTAGTGTATTTTTTAAATTTTGTATAGTTTTATATGTATATGACACGTCTTTTTTCCTTATTTCTACATCATCTGCTATAAAATTATTTGTAGTTGATGCCGCTATAATAGAAACCATATTATGTCTGTGAGAAGCGTTAGAATGGAATATTTTGCTAACAGGCGATTTATAAGTTGTTATGAGCCTAATTGACGAGAACTCAAATTGCTCTGACAACTCCATTAAAGGATCGATATGCCCAAAATGTATTGGGTCAAAACTTCCACCAAAGACTCCTATCATATAAACTTACTGAATAATTTATTTTTTATTAGTGTACATTATGCTAAAACAAAATAAAATATACAATTCAATCATTTGGGAAACACATGTTAGATCATTTAATATTTTTAACTGGAAAATTAGCAAAGATATCTCTGGAAAAAGTTCTATCTGACATAGCTTCACAACATAACTTTACTTATGTTGTTATGGATATAGGTGTCAACGTGGCAGCATTGGCAACTATAGATATTATTATGAAGAAGGTTGATGTTGAGGTGATGCAAGAAGCTACTAAAATTATCATCCCTGGAAGGTGTAGAGGTGATATTGAAGAGCTCTCTAGATACTTTAATAAAATATGTGTCAGGGGCCCTGAAGAACTCAAAGATATCCCTAGCTTTCTAGGCCTGCAAGGCAAAGATTTGGATCTAAGTAGGTACGATACTAAAATAATTGGAGAAATCACAGAAGCGCCAAATATGAAGATAGAGCAAATAGTTCAACAAGCAGAGAGGTATAAAGAGGATGGCGCTGATATAATTGATATAGGCTGCTTGCCAAGCACAAATTTTCCACATTTAACTGATTCTATTCAGGAATTAAAGAGATTAGGTTATATGGTAAGTGTTGACTCGTTAAATACAGATGATCTAATAAAAGGCTCAAAAGCTGGAGCAGACTTTTTATTAAGTCTTCAGGAAGAAACTATATGGGTTATGAATGAAGTAGATTCTATACCCGTAATAATACCAGATCATCCGAAAGAGGAAAAAAAATTTTATAAGCTAATAGAACAGCTAATAAAAAAAGATAAATCATTTATAGCAGATTCTATACTTGAACCAATAAATTTTGGCTTCACTGACTCCTTAGTTAGGTATCAAAATTTAAGAAAAAAATTTCCAGCTATTGAAATAATGATTGGTATAGGAAATATTACAGAACTAACTCATGCTGACACCGCAGGAATGAACGCCATTTTATTTGGGATAGCATCAGAATTAGATATTAACTATGCTCTTTGCACACAAGTAAGCGAACACTGTAATAAGGCTATAATAGAAGGAAATTTTGCAAGAAGAATAATGCATACTACAAAACAATATAATATGCCCCCAAAAGATATTTCTAATAAACTCCTAAGTCTTCACGAAAGAAAACCATTTCCATATTCTACAGAAGAGCTGAAAGAAATGTGGAGTAACGTAAAAGATAAGAATTATAGAATTTATGTAAATAGTGAGGGAATACATGTTTTTAATAAAAAGAGTTTTTATACAGAGAAAGATGCTACAGAGATGTATCAACACCTTGATGTTAAAAACGACGATGGTCATGCATATTACTTAGGTATGGAGTTAGCAAAAGCACAGATAGCCTTCCAACTAGGAAAAAGATACGACCAAGATGAAATGCTAAAATGGGGTTGCTCTGTAGATGTTTCAGATGAAGACATAATGAAATTTAAGACTGCAGGACACACGATGAGAAAATCAAAAATTATAAAAGAAGACAAAAGATAATGGCATACGTAAGAGAAACAATAGTTACAACTAAAAATTTAGATGGCACTACAAAAATATCACCACTCGGTATTTATATAGAAAATAATACCTTGAAAATAAAGCCATTTAAACCATCAGCATCACTTGATAATATACTGAGAAATAAATCTGGCGTGATAAACTATATTGACGATGTTAGAATATTTGCATCCTGCATATTGAAGAAAAATATTAAATTTGATTTAAAAAAAGCAAAGTTTATTGATTGCTCTGTGCTTAAGGATGCAGTGTCTCATACAGAATTTATTATAGAAAAAATTAAGGATGACGATACAAGGCCAACTATAATATGCAAGTCAGTACATGAAGAAACTCATAAGATGTATTATGGCTTTAATAGAGCAAAATCTGCTGTTATAGAGCTTTGCATACTTGTATCAAGGCTTGGTATTATAGAAGATAAGAAAATTTTAGATGAAATAAAATACCTAGAGATTTCTATTGATAAAACTGCAGGAGACAGAGAAAGAGAGGCGTGGGAATGGTTAATAGATTATATTAAAGAATACAGGAAAAAATAAAATAAGATGCCAAAAATATTAGCAAGCATAAAAAATTTATCAGAAGCAAAAATTTTAATTAATACAGATATTGATATTATAGACTTAAAAGATCCTCTAAAAGGGGCTCTTGGAAGACTAGAAGAAAGGGATATAATAGATATTATAAAGTTTATCGATAAAAAAAAATTAACTAGTTCGACTGTTGGAGATCTACCTAATAACGAAGCTCTTATATCACATAATGTAAATGAGATATCCGCAACTGAAGTTGATTTTATTAAAATTGGGGTTTATGATAATTTTTATATTAATACTCTTTGTAAAATTAAATCATCTAAAAAACTTATAGCAGTATTTTTTGCTGACGTATTTCTACCAACAGAAAGTGAAATAAAAACTCTTAAAGAGTCTGGGTTTTCAGGTGTTATGGTTGACACTTCGAATAAAAAGCTTGGAAATTTATTTGCTCACACATCAAGTTTAGAGATAAGTAATTTTCTTGAAATTGCTAAAAAACTAGACTTGCTGACAGGTGTTGCAGGGTCAATTAACGAAACGCACATTGCTGAAATAGTAAAGCTTAATCCAAACTATATGGGTTTTAGAGGAGCGCTATGCATAGATAAAACAGTAAGAAATTCAGAAATTTCAAAAATTAGCGTTAATAATATAATTAATTTAGTAAATAAGTTAAAACATAATTAATTTTTACGTCTAAAAACATTAAAGTTATAGTATATTGTGCTGTACAAGAAAATAAAAAACATAAGAATATACAGTATATTATAACCATATTGAGATAATGGAGTAAGACCATTAATAGGAGATATATTATAGTTGAGAGAGCCCCTTTTTCCGTACGGAACGTATTCTATAATTTCTCCGTATGGCGATATAATAGCTGATATCCCGCTACTAGCAGCTCTAACTGCATATCTTTGATTCTCTAATGACCTCATCCTTAAACCATCTAAGTGCTGAACTGGAGCTAGAGAATCACCAAACCAACCATCATTAGTAACATTAATAATAAAATCAGCATTAGGATTCTTTATAAGGGAATCTATAGAGAAGATACTCTCATAGCATATAAGAGAGTGCGCTATGTAATCTTTTATACCAATACTTTTCAGGCCCACGCCCTTAGATAAATCCAATATATCCATACCAAGAGCATTATAAAAAAATGTTAAATAATTTCTAAAAGGCAAGTATTCTCCAAACGGTACTAGATGCTGCTTATGATAAATATTTTTTGAATCTGTAATATTAATAAGAGAATTAAAAATAGCATTATTTTTCTTATAAAAAGAACCAGAAATAAGAATAGTTGAAGCAGGAATATTTTTTAAAATTTTCTCATAATAAGTATTTTTAATATCATTATAGGGTATAGGAAACGGAGCTTCTGGCCATACAATAATATCGGGGTTATTAATTAAAGATTTTAAAGTTAAATCATTAAGTGTCTCCATATTCATTAGGATATCTTTTTTACTGTAAGACAGCTTATTAGTAATATTTGGCTGCAAGATTGAAATATTAATTTTTTCATCATTAACAGAAGTCCACTCTTTTGAATATATATTTACATAAATAGATAAAATAATTACAGATAACGGTATATAGAATTTTAAATTATTACCTCTAATAATATTTATTATAATCAAAGACATTAAAAAAATAATTAGTGTCAACCCATGAACTCCGAAAATTGGAAAGAAGTGTGATAAAGGTGTATCTAAAGCTGCTTGTCCAAAATTAAACCATGAAAATCCTGTAAATAAAAAAGATCTTGATATTTCAAAAAAAGTTACCAAAACTGATAATATAATTAATGCATAGTTTTTATCTAATTTTAAATTCTGTTTTAAATAAGATGTCACTGCTACAGGAATAACAATAAAGGCAGAGAGATATATTATAAAAGAAAATATTATAAAAAAAGTTATGAAAAAACTAATATTTGTATAATGATTAATTACATTTTCTAACCAATATGTCCCAAAAGAGAAATATCCTAAGGAGAATAAAAAAGATTTCATAATTGCATCTTTCATGGAATCAAGATCAAGCAATAACAAAAGAATTATTATGCTGATGATAGAGGCAATATTTATACTATATGGCGAGAAGGAAAGCGTATATAGTCCGCCAATAATAAAACATAAAATGTATATCATTTTTCTGCCTATTTAATTTTTAGTTTCAACCTGAATACTATGTATTCGCCTTTGATCAGAAATTTTTATCTGAAAACTAAATTGATCGATTATTATTATATCGTGTGTTTTTGGTAATGCTTTTACTTTATTGATAAGAAGCCCGCTTACAGTGTCGTACCTACTACTTGTGTAGCTGGTATTAAAGAACTCATTAAATTCCTCAAGAGTTGTTGCTCCATTAATAGAAAATATAGTGTTTTTGATTTTTTTAATATTATTACTTGCTGTAACTTTATCATGCTCGTCTATAATATCTCCAACTATCTGCTCTAGCACATCCTCAATAGTAATTAAGCCTGAAACCCCGCCATACTCATCAACCACAACTGCTAAATGATTTCGCCCTGATTTAAACTCACTTAGGAGTATATTCAGTTTTTTAGTTTCAGGGATAATTACACTAGGTCTAATTATTTCATCAATATTAAAAATCTCTGTGTCGTTATTAATAAATTTTAAGAGATCTTTTGCTAAGAGTATACCTACTACTTCATCTTTATTTTCTAGAATAACAGGAAATCTAGAATGCGAGGACTTTATAATTAAAGGTAAAATTTCACCTATTGATGAATTTTTTTTAATTATAACCATATTCGACCTAGGTATCATTATATCTTTAACTCTAGTTTCCTGTACTTTAAAAACTCCAAGCAACATCGAGAGCAATTCCATGCTAATGTATTTTTTTTCATGGTATCTTCTGAGCTGCGCAATAATTTTAATTTTATCTAATTTATTTTCGTAGAAATTTCTTATTAATTTTTTAAATATACTCATAATTCTTATATATCGTAAGGGTTGAAAATATTAAATTTTTTTAAAATGTTTATTTCTTTTTCTTCCATTTTTTTTTGGTTAATTTCGTTATAATGCGTATAACCTAGTATATGTAATACGCTATGAATTGTTAAATGGGCCCACCTATCAATTTTATTTTTTTTGTAATCTAAAGAATCATTATTAATTTTTTTTGCGCACATTGCTATATCTCCTAAAATTATCTTATTATCAAGGATCAATTTTTCAAATGGAAACGCTAATGTATCTGATACCTTATCTTCACTTTTATATAGTTTATTAAATTCTCTCATCTCATTTTCTGTTACAATTTTTATTGTGATTTCAGATTTTTTTTTATAGTCTATAGCTTTAAGCCAATTCTGAAAAAAAATATCTTCTGGAACAAATTCACCATCTATATTATTAATCACGATACCGCTAATCATTAGATTTGCTCTCATATGCTTTAATAATTTTTTTAACAAGCGGGTGTCTCATTACATCTGCATCTGTAAACTTACATACGCTAATACCTGGTATCTTATCTATTAATGGCAACACATGTAATAATCCTGAAAAAGCATTTGGCAAATCAATTTGAGTGATATCACCAGTTATAACTGCTTTTGAATGTTTGCCTAATCTTGTCAAAAACATCTTCATTTGCTCTTTTGTACTGTTCTGGGCTTCGTCTAGAATTATAAAGGCATTATCTAATGTTCTACCTCTCATATATGCTAGAGGAGCAACCTCTATAATATTTTGATCTATCATTTTATCAAGTAGACTTGTATCCATCATTGTATTAAGAGCATCGTACATAGGTCTTAGATACGGATCAATTTTTTGCGAAAGATCTCCGGGAAGAAATCCTAAATTCTCTCCTGCCTCTACTGCCGGCCTAACTAAAATTATTTTCTTTACTAAACCAATTTCATAACAGTGTAGTGCCGCACCTATAGAAAGAAACGTTTTGCCTGATCCAGCAGAACCTATGGAAAAAACAAGATCATCTTTCATAATGGAATTAAAAAAAAATTTTTGTGTTTTGCTGGATATTTTTACCTTATAACTTTTAAATTTGAAATACTCGTTGCCCACCTCATTTTTATGTGGATTATTATTTAAAACCTTTGGCTGTTGTAAATAATCACGCAAAAAATCTATAGAGATATTATTTTTTTCTGAAGTAATATATAGCTCTTTTATAGCCTCTGAGGCTATGGATATATTTTTTTTGTCGCCTACAAAGTTAAAAAGATTACCTCTTTGATTGATTTCAACATTAAATCTTTGTTCTATTTCCTTAATGTTATTATTTAATGGCCCGCATAAATTCTGCAATCTACTATTATCTTCGGGCTCTAATATTAATTGAATTTTATTCATAATAATTAATTTATTAAGATCTCACCCTTTAGTGACTTATTATTAATCTCTGTAATCTGAACATTTATTAGCTCACCTATAAGATCTTTTCCACCATCAACACTAATCATTTTATTATTTGTTGTTCTCCCTGTAACCATATTTTTGTACTTTGATGAAATGCCTTCAACTAATATTTCCACCTTATCACCAACAATTGACTTAGATCTATTTCTTGATAATGTACTAATTGTATCCTGTAAAAAATCTAAACGCTCTTTTTTTTCAATATTGGTCGTATGATCCTCTAGCGCTGCTGCTGGGGTTCCAGGTCTTTTACTATAAATAAAACTGTAAGAATGATCGAATTCGATTTCTTTTATTATATCTATAGTTTTCATAAATTCTTTCTCTGTTTCACCTGGGAAACCTACTATAAAATCAGATGAAAATGTCATTCCTGGTCTTGCTTTTTTCAATTTTCGTATGACAGACTTGTACTCTAGAACTGTGTACCCTCTTTTCATAGCCGCTAATATCCTGTCAGATCCGCTTTGTATTGGAAGGTGTAAATGGCTAGATAATTGCGGAAGTTTTTCATAGGCTGTAAATATTTGCTCATCAAAATTATTTGGATGAGAAGTAGTATATCTAATTCTTTTTATTCCTTTGTTCCTAGATATATAAAATAAAAGTAATCCAAAATTTATAATATTCTGATCGCTATCCTCAAAAAAATATGCGTTTACATTTTGCCCTAGTAGAATAATTTCTTTTGTACCTTTTTTTACTAAGTTGTCAATTTCATTAAGTATGTCATTCAGAGGCCTACTTACCTCTATACCTCTGGTGTAGGGGACCACGCAATAAGAGCAATATTTGCTACAGCCTTCCATTATAGTGACAAACTCAGAGAACTTAGATTCTGATATTGATGGCAAATTATCAAATTTTTCTATCAAAGGAAATTCAACATCAACAACAGTTTTTTTTGAGCTCAACGACTCATTATATATTTTAGGTAGTCTGTGAATAGTTTGCGGTCCAATTACCATATCAACATATGGTGCGCGTGAAGATATTGAGTCGCTTTCCTGAGAAGCTACACACCCTGCGACACCTATAACGAGGTCAGGCTTAATGACTTTTAATTTTCTCCATTTCCCTAATAATGAAAAAACTTTTTCTTGCGCCTTTTCTCTTATAGAGCAAGTATTTACTATTAACAGGTCTGCATCTTCCTTAATATCTGTGATCTCAAAGTTCATCTCTTCATTAAGTAAATTTTTCATTTGATTGCTGTCGTACTCATTCATTTGACATCCTTGCGTTTCTATATAATATTTTTTTTTCATATTTTTTGACGGTCTTCCAGGCCAGCACCAATTTTTATTAAGTAAAGCAGAATAGGTAAGTAAACTATAAAAGCTATCATAATATGATAATTAATATATATTGTGGATAGTATAGCCATTGGGAGAGCCCATAATATATTTATATAAATCAAAGCTTTAACAGTAAAAAGTTGTGATTTTTTAGTTTTAGTAATAATATGAAAGGCGTGAGTTAGATGAGGCTCTGTTATATTTTTTTTTGTGACAATTCTTACAAATAATGTGTACGTTGCATCAGATATAAATACTGATAAAAGTATGAGCCAAGTGTAAACGCTAATAACTGATTCAGACCCACTATAAAATATAAAAAAAGCAAAAATGCACCCAGATGAAATACTTCCAGTGTCACCCATAAAAATTTTAGCTGGGTGCCAATTTCTAATTAAAAATCCTATATTAGCTGCACCAAAACCTAATAAGTACATATAAATATGACTACTAGGATTATTTAAGTAAGCAATTAGTGATGCGGATAAAGCTACAAAAATTGACTCTGTTGCTGCATAACCATCAACTCCATCCATAAAATTATATAAATTCATAAGCCACATTGAGAGAACTACTGATGCAAAAACAATCATATATGATGACTGACCTTTGAAATCTACACTAAAAGAATTATTGTCAATCTGAAAATAATACACTATCACAATAGCTGAGAAAGCATGAACTAAAAGTCTTTTATAAACGCCAATCTTCTTTAAATCATCTATAGATCCAATTATAAGAACCGGCATTACCGATACTAACATTATTATATGAGAGATATTATTTGCAGGATATAGTGCCAATAAAGCAAGTAAGTACAAAATAAATGTTATTATTATAGGTATACCACCCGCAGAAGGTGTTGGGTATTTATGTATACTCCTATCTTCTGGCTTATCTATAAACAATGAGAATTTTAGAAATAATCTTTCCGCTAAATAAGTCCCAGTATAAGAAATTATAATTGTTAAAAAAAATATAAATAATAGCATTAGATTTTTTTATGTTTTATATGATTACTTAGAATGGTATATCGTCCTCAAATTCATCAGTTTTCTTTTTCTCTTGATTATTGCTACTACCACGATCTTGGTTCATATCATTATCAAATCGAGATGAACTTGAGCTAGGTGATGATGATCCAGACCCGCCACTTATAAAGTTAAATGACTCTCCTATTATATCTGTAGAGAACCTTTCGACCCCATCCTTTTCGTATTTACTAGTCTGCAATCTACCTTCTATATATAATTGTTGTCCTTTTTTTAAATATTGATCTATAACTTCTGCGCTCCTCCCAAAAAAAACAATTCTATGCCATTCAGTTTTTTCTTTTTTTTCACCAGATCCTTTATCTGTCCAGTTCATTGAAGTTGCTATACTAAGCCTGCAGGATGTAACGCCAGATGGGGATGATCTTAATTCAGGATCAGCACCTAAGTTTCCTAAGATTATTACTTTATTTACACCAGCCATATTCCAAAACCCCCGTTATTCATTATTAATTATCTATATATTGGCAATTAACACTATACCTTTTAATTCAGTAGTATACTCTATGCAGTTGATTCCATAATAATATCATATGTAAATGCAGAATATAGTAATTAAGGGTGCTAGAAGCCAT
>Ga0114997_10003977_pt1 | contig 11504 bp, 12 predicted proteins | sample ArcticOcean_MG_C_2_FD_87045 | JGI IMG/M metagenome (GOLD analysis project Ga0114997, IMG submission 87045) | Marine microbial communities from western Arctic Ocean - ArcticOcean_MG_CB4_136 | ecosystem: Environmental > Aquatic > Marine > Oceanic | place: Arctic Ocean: Canada Basin | collected... | reverse complement strand
CACGGTGTTTAAAAACGACCATGATAGCGATTCCTAAAGACATAAATATATATGGCGCTGGTACGTTTGTTAAAATGCCAAATATAGGTAAAGCTATAGATGAACAAATAGAACTTAGAGACACATAATTTAAAACCCATAAAGTTAAAGCGAATACTCCGATAGCCATTAGTGTCGGTATTGGCATGATGTACAAATGAATCCCTAAGCCAATTGCAACACCTTTCCCCCCTTTAAATTTTATAAATACTGAAAATAGATGCCCAAGAAATGCGGTGAATCCAGCTACAGCTATGTCATAGGGATCAGTTAGAAATAAATAAGCTAATAAAATAGCCAGCCAGCCCTTAAAAGTATCTCCTAGTAGAGTGAAAATACCAGCTTTTTTCCCGAGTATTCGGGAGACATTGGTTGCACCAATATTTCTACTACCATGCTCCTGAAGGTTAATTTTTTGAGCGCGGGCAAACAAAACCCCAAACGGAATAGAACCCATCAAATAGGTGATAACCCATATAGAAATATTTAGCGCCATTTTAAAATAGATTTCTTAGGGGTAATGATTGTCAATCCAAATGTTCGAAAGAAAAGCTATAATTTAATTGAGTTATTAATTTGAACCTTAGTAGACATAGCGATCATTATCTGCGTAACACTTTCAGTCTCTTTTTTGCTTGAACGATAAATTGACTCCTAGGATATTTATTTACAAACTTCTTATAGAATACCACTGCTTCTATAAAGTTTTGCTCATTATAATAGGATTCAGCGATAAGAAAAGCAGCTTCATCTGAAAACTTGTAATTTGGGTTTTGAATTAATAGATTTTCAAGCCTAGATATGGCAGATTGGTAAGATCCAATATTATAATAGAATTTTCCAATTTCAAATATGTTTTCTGCTAGCCTTAACGCACATTTTTTTTTATTTTTTTTTGCTTTTTCTATGTATTTGCTTTTAGGGAATTGGTTGATTAACAGTTCGAATCCATCAATAGCATCCTTAGCTGCGGTCTGATCTCTTGCCGCAATATCTATCATTTTATAATCCGACATGGCTTTGAAGTAATAAGCCCGGTCGACCTGCTTGTTAACTGGGTATAAATCAATAAATTCTTGAAATTTATTTTTTGCTTCTTCGTATTCAGCTAAACTATAATGACTTCTTCCAAGAAGTAATAACGATTCAATTCTCTCCTTGCTACCTGGAAAGTCTTCAATAATTTGATTTAATAAGGTTCTTGCGTGCATATCCTCTTTGTTCTTAAGAGCTTTGATCCCTTCTGCAAATAAATCTTTCGGTGACTCAGGGATAAAATCTGGTTTGAAAAAAGAGCAGGATGATATTATTAAAACACCAAGAATGGCACTTACGCTAACTAGTAATCGGATATTAACTATATAAGTCACAACTGATTTTTTAAAATATGAATATTATCTAATAAATCGAATTATATCATCAAAGTAGACTAAAGTCTTCTATGCTTAAAGCTTGGATGCTCGCCTTGCTAAAGAGATTTTAATCATGTTATAAGTTTGATTGAATTAATTAGCGTACGGGGATAAGGATAATATATTCCCAATATAGGAGGTTTAAGAATTTGCCTTTTAAAATAAAAAGTTTAATATTTTTGGCGTTGTCGCTGGTTTTTATTTTTTCGGATGTGTGTTTTGCTGAGGTCAACAATGCTAACTCCTCATCAGGAATTTTATCCTTTATAGAAAAGGGTGGTTTTATGATGTACCCCATTCTTTTCTGTTCTATTCTTGTTTTAGGGATAGGAATGGAGAGAGCCTACAATTTGCGGCGCAAAAATATTATAGATGCTGATTTTCTTGAGAAAATTCGTTCATATTGGAACTGGGATGATATTCAATTGGGTTTGCAGTTATGTACTACTCATGATACTTCGTTGTCACGTATCCTTAAAATTGGTTTGTTACGATTTGGAGGCCAACTTGATGAAATAGAACGAGCGATTGAAGGTGCAGGTCAACATGAGTCTTCTTTGTTAAACTCTAATCTAAGAATCCTAGGTGCGATTGCAAATCTAACTCCGATGATGGGATTATTAGGGACAGTCTTTGGAATGATCAAGGCATTTAATGTGATATCTCAAAGCGGAACAGGCAACCCAGGCTTAGTTGCAAGTGGTATTTCAGAGGCTTTGATCACTACAGCTGCCGGTATGATAGTAGGGATTCCAGCCTTGGCATTATATCATTACTTTCGCGCTAAAATTGATCGCTACGTTTTTGAGATGGAGGAAATCTCTTTTCAACTTGTTGAAGAGCTTTCGTACGAAGCTATTCAGAAAAAAAAAGAAAGCGGTAAAGGGAAAGCAAAATAAAAAAAGGTTATACTGTAAAGATTATACTGTAATGTACATTAAGATATTCCCCAGAGAAATTTAATGCGTTTCCGAGTTGAAGATGAAGAAAATTTTTCAGTGGACTTGACGCCACTTATAGATGTTGTGTTTCTCTTGCTCATATTTTTTATGGTTTCCACAGTGTTTGTTGACTTTAAAAAGCAGATGGATATTTCGTTGCCATCCTCTAAATCGTCGATATTAAGTGAGGTATTGAAACCAGTTACAGTCGAACTCACTATAGACAAACAAGTATTTTTAAATGGAGAAAAAATACATATTAGTGAATTTGAATCAGCTCTATCAAAAATTGCTAAGAGTGAAACAAAGGAAGCAATTATAAGAGCAGATAAAAATTTGCCTTATGGAGACGTGATTAAGGTTATGGGTATGCTTCAGAATGCCCAAATTTTAAATATTGGAGTAGCCGTCAAATAATTATTTTAAAACTTATACTTGCTGAACGACTCTTGGTCCATTCCGGTCAATGATCCATTTATTAAGCATCAGAATTTCATCAAAATTTAGCAGATTAATTAATGTGCTCGGGCTGCTATGATCTTCGTCATTAATTACCATGCCACAATAGTTTCTTTCAACGTAGGCAGCAACATGCGCTTTGAACTGGGGGAACTCAGTAAATAACTCCGAAAAAATTTCTTTTTGATACGCGGAGTTTTTGTCCTTATATCTATATTTAGAAAGCTTTAAGGTTAGCTTGCTTTTAAAGTTTGCTTTTATGAGAATTCCCATAATTCTTCTCTCAGCTAAGAGTTGACTAGATCATAGTAGCAATAGAATAAAATAAATCATTCTTAAATTCAATTTTAAATTTATACTAAATGCTAAAATAGATCAGTTGGTTGTTTTAAGAATCTTCACTGCTTATATTATATTTTGGTATTGATATTTCCCTCTGGATTTTAAAATTATTGGTACAATAAGTGACTATAATTCTGCTAATGGAATTTCGATTGTTTAAATCTCTGAGAAAAGTATGAAAAAAAATGAAAAAAAATATCAGGTTAGGAGCAGATCCTTACTTGATTTTATTGATAAATCGCCAACTCCTTTTCATGCGGTCAAAACATTAAAAGACCAACTGGAAAAAGCAGAATATGTTGAGTTGTATGAACACGAGGAATGGAAGATTTCTGCGGGTGGTCAGTATTTTGTGGTTCGTAACGATTCATCTTTAGTCGCATTTTCTGTTGGTTCAAAAAAGCCGCATGACTCAGGTTTTAAAATTATTGGAGCACACACAGATAGTCCCAACTTACGTCTCAAGCCCAACCCAGTATATGTAAAAAATGGTTATGTTCAGTTGGGTGTTGAAGTTTATGGTGGGGCTCTCTTATCCACTTGGACAGATAGAGACTTGTCATTGGCGGGGCGAGTAATACTAAAGGTAACTAATGAAAAATCCTCAAAAACAGTTCATGATAAATACAAATCATTGCCCTCTTTAGATAATTATGGCTGTGTGACACGTTTAGTTAAGTTTAATCGACCTTTACTGCGTATCCCTCAACTAGCTATTCATTTAAATCGATCAGTAAATGAAAAGGGTTTGGTGCTTAACCCCCAGAAGCATCTTCCGCCTATTTTGGCATTGGTGGATGAAAAAATAAAAACGGAAAAAATTTTAGAAGAATTAGTTGCTAAAGAATTGAAGTGCAAACCATCAGACATTCTTTCCCTAGAGTTGCAACTATATGACTTGCAAAAAGGTTCATTTGCAGGAGCAAATGATGAGTTTATATTTTCTTCCCGACTAGATAACCTTGCTTCATGTCATGCCGCATTGGTATCGTTACTGGAGTCAGCTCGTAAAGACTTGGCTACACGGGTCTTAGTATTTTACGATAATGAAGAAGTGGGAAGTGTGACTGCTCAAGGAGGAAGTTCCCCGTTTCTTAAAGATATTTTAGAACGTATATCTGTAGACGAAAATAAGCCAAGAGAAGCTTTCATGAGGGCAGTTGCAAGGTCACTATTTATTTCAGCAGATATGGCACATGGTGCCCATCCCAACTACTTAGAAATGCATGATGCCAATCATTTACCGATGATGAATTCAGGACCCGTTATTAAAAGCCATTCTGGGCAAAAATATGCTACGGAAGGTGTCTCTGCATTGCAATTTGAAGAACTTTGCTTTAAGGCTAAAGTTCCCGTTCAAAATTTTGCTATAAGATCAGACCTGAAATGTGGAAGCACGATCGGACCAATTACTGCTGCGAGCCTTGGTATTAGGACCGTTGATATAGGAACCTCAATGTTATCGATGCATTCAATTCGGGAAATGGCGGGTTCTAAAGATCAAGAAAAGCTTGTTCTTGTTTTTAAGGAATTTTTTAAATCAAAATAATTTCAGGAGAAAGGTTGATAGATAGAGATTAATTTATCGTATTTCAATCAAATTTAATTATCGCTTCTTCTAAAATTTTGTTTGTCGCATTTGCAGCTGCAGATTGATTTTTTGATTGGAATAGCCTCACTGCTTTTCTTAAATTAATAAGAACTAGGTATTTGAATGGTGGCCCTTTCTTGAAATTGTAGTAGGCCCATCCAAGGTTGCCGTGAGCTTCGGCGTCATTTTGCCGCCGGTGAACAACTATATTTAATTGTCCTATCGCCTCTTCCCAACGTTCAAGATGGTTGTAGATATTCCCTAAGCTATACCTAGCATCTAAATTATCAGGCTCAAGTTCGACGGCTTTTTCAAAAGAAATTGCAGCTTCTTCTTTTCTATTCAGATTCTTATATGCCAAGGCAAGATTAAAGTGAGCCACGGTTGCGTTAGGGTTATTTTTGATTGATTTCTTATAAGCCGTAACTGCATCTTCAAAACGACCTTCACGACTAAACGTATTTCCTTGTATAAACCAGTCGGCTGCTTTTTCTTGAGACCAAATATTAGAAGTAACTCCAAGCAAAAAAAATAATGAAGTTGCAGTGAGTATAGAAAATCTATTTTTGTTCATCGAGAGTTTAATTAGTATGACAGATCGTTTATGGAGTTTAATATATAATTATACAGTATTTATTTAAACTGAAGAAAAGAATGTAGCTTCGTTAATTTCTTTAGAAGACTTTAGTCATAAGTCCGGCTTTCTGTTATCCAGTAACGCTCTGACCTTTTCTCCAATTCTATATGGCAATCGAAAGCGTCTGATAACTTAGGTCCTGTCAGCATTTTATTTTTGCTTCCATGAGAAAATATGGTTCCATTTTTGAGAAAAAGCACGTGAGTTGTTAGTGGAAGGATTTCATCTATATGATGGGTAACATAGATTAATTGCGTTTTTATTTTAGCAAGCTTTTCCAAGGTTTTTAAAAAACGTTCTCTTGTTGGAATATCTAATCCAGCGCAAGGCTCATCTAGTATTAATAAATCTGGACGGTTGACTAGTGCTCTAGCCAAAAGAAGGCGACGAGCCTCTCCATACGATATTCTTCCAATAGGTTCATCTCTTAAGTTTTGGATGTCTAAAAATTCTATCCAATAATTTGCTATTTCTTTCTGTTTTTGGGTGGCTTTTTTATATAGTCCTATTGAAGAAAAAAAACCTGATACAACCACATCGCTGCCAATTGTAGAGGGTGCATACCTTTCCTGATAATCTGCAGAGACAAAGCCAATTCGTTTTCTAGCATCGTTAAGTGGACCATGTTCCTCATTTCCGAACCATCTTACTTCTCCACCATCAATGGGGATCAATTCACCGAATATGAGTTTCATAAAAGAGGTCTTTCCTGCACCATTAACTCCCACGACAGCCCAGTTTTCTTCATGTTTCATGGTCCAGTCGATAGAGTGAAGAACCTGTTTACTATTTAAAAAAACATCTGCTTTGCTAATGCGTATAAGCCAGTTCATTTTAAAATTATAGAATATTATTGAGTGGATATTTTTTTTCAGTGGATTCTTGGTTGTCTATATTTTTGTGAGACCCTCCCATTAGCTCCACTATAGGGTCTCCTTCTTTGTAATACTGGATAATGTTTATCGATGCATAGGGTTGGTTCATGCGAAAAAGATTTTTAACAGAAATCTTGAGTATGTGCGCTAGGATAATGCGTATAACCCCACCATGACAAAATATGACGATAGTATCATCAGGATGTTTAGCGATAATAGTCTTAAATTTTGGTATCACCCGGTCTCTAAGTTGAAAAAATGATTCTCCGCCTTCAACATGAAATAGTTCTAAATTATTGAGTCTTTCCTTGAGCCTTCCAGGATGTTTGCGATTGATATCAGCGATACTCAATCCTTCCCAGTCGCCAAACGCTAATTCGCGCAGTTTTTTATAAGGAATATGCCTTAGGTTGTGTTTGTCTGCAATGCATTTAGCACCTATTTGAGCTCTTTTAAGGTCACTACTATAAACAGCTTTAATTGGAGTTGTTTTTAAAGCTTCAGCAATACAAAGGCTTTGTTTCAATCCATTTTTAGATAGGTCAACATTATAATGCCCATTGAAACAAATTTTTTGGGCATTGGTGGTTTCACCATGTCTTATAAGATAAATTCGGCAGGCTTTTTTGCCATTCATTGTGATCTAATTTAAACGGACAGTATTTTTTGGCAAAAAAAAATGACAAGCTCGGAAGCTTGTCATTTTCATTGAAGCTAGTTTATCGTTGCCTAGTGACCAGAAGCAGCAGGCGCTCCTGAAGACCAAAGATAGAAAAAATCTAATCCTTGAACTGACATAAGTCCCCAATTAATGAAGAAATAATAACTACACATTACTATAAATGCAATTAAAAACCACGTTATGGACTTACCGGTTATGAATTTCTTTTCTTCAAATTCCACAATTGCCCCCTTTAGAGTTTAGCAAACCAATTTTATTTAAGCCGCCTTCACTTATCTCCACACTGAAGCGAACCAGTAAAAAAACCACAAACACCACATAACAGTTCCGATGTAGATCCACGGGCCGGCTTTTTCCTTAAGTTTCTCTAAATCCATTGAAATGCCCCTAAAATAAAAGTGTTAAATATTAAAACAAATTACCCTTGACAGTTGTAAATTTTGGGTGCTATTTTGACTCAAATCAATCTTCATGAGGTAAAGCATGTCCAGTAAAGACGGAAAAATCTTCGACAATATAGTTTATATAGGCCTTGGAGTTAACGCTCTAACCGCCCTTTATTTATTACTGATGTATTTTGAGATCATTTAATTCGCAAAAACTTTACCACAGGGCTTTAAAAAGTGTCAAGGAGAAAACCCCCCAGATACCATAATTTGAATGCCCATACTCCTTATATCCATCAGCAATTTTTCCTGTTTTACGGCTCATCGGTGTAGTGTGTTTATTTGAGCTATGTTTTAGGATAAACCACGTAAAGCATTAGGTAGACTAGGGTACTAGTTACTAAAATTAGAGAAAAAATTATCATAGTGGCTCTACCTAGAATTCGGTGCCGTTTAGCACCGTTGGGGAGAGATTTTTCGATAAATTTTTCTAGGAAAACAACCAGGGCAATGACGCCAAAAATGATTGCCCAAGCGAGACTAGCAGCAAAAGATTTATCACGTATAAAAGTAAGCACTAACTGATTCCCCGCCCAGAGTGAAGCAAGAATAACCATAGTTGATTTGAATACTTTGGGACTTGATTTTAATTCCCTGCTTTGGAGAACATACTCACCATCAATCTTGTCACATGCACGAAATCCCTGAAAAATCATATAGATAGAAAATATTAGTCCAAGGCAGACTAAAATAAGGTGCGTAGTTAAAATTGGTACAAATACATTTTTGTAGACCTCTTCTGGACCACCAAACCCTTCTTTCCCCTCAAGAGTCAATACGCCCAATTGGCGAGCATAGTAGTAGCCGATAAAATAAATTAACATCGAAACCATCGATAAAAATATTAGCTTATGGTGCTGGGTACCGAGCCCCTTTTTAGCCAACACCCAGGCATAGAGAAACATTACGGTAAAAAGTACTGCGAGTAGGTAGCTGAGGTCGGCACCAAAGGTGCCAGAGGGGGCTAAAAAACCAGGCTTTGCAAGCAACTCTTTCATAATATTAACGGGATAAGGAAAGCTAGTTACTCAAGCTTTGCAAACTTTTAGTATGGAGATAATATAAAGCACTCCAGTTAGGTTTACCTTGATGTTATTTTCTTTCTAGAAGCCAAGTTCCTCCATAGAATTCAACCGCCCCTAATACTGAAAGATAAAGAAGAGGTTCCATTTTTGACTGGCCAAAAAATAATATAACTACTGAAGTGATTGTGGCAAGACCTAATAATTGTAATGCTCTTCCTATGTAATAGGCTAATCGTTTCATTAGTGTTTAAATTGCCATTTTTGCCTTCACCTGTTTATTGGCATCAATTAATTGCTCAATATTTTTTTGGGCAAAGCTTTTGGTTGATTCTAGAACTAGGTAAAGAGCTATGCTTCCCTGGGGTGTTAAAGCACCTTTTATTTCTTGAAGAGACTTCTTGCCTGCTTCCGAATCCAGGGTTTTTATTTTTTCTAATATTTCCTTATCGTTATAAAGGTCATCTAAGGGATAACGATAAAGCAGCTTTACATAATCTCTTTCTTTTTCAGTATTTTTGTTTGTGTCTAATAAAATATTTTCCATTTCCACAGAAAATGGCTTAAGTTTAAGACTTGTAACTATTTTTTTGATTTCTTTGAAATAATTTTTCATATGGCCATCCCCTTTTAGTTCGTCTTGAGGAATCTTCGAACTAATTTCAAACTGGATACTCTCATCAACCACTTTAGCACGGCTTATTTCATAAGTGATATTGTCATGGTTGAAACGGCGTCCTTTTTTTTCGTTATATTTTTTTTGCATCTCGATCACTAGAGACTCTAGAGCTTTCCCTGCATATCTAGTAAAAAGGATATTTTTTAATGTTGCCATAAAACTTCCTCCAAAGTAAAAATTTGAGCTTATATTAAAACTTGAAATTAGATTGTCAATTGTGCGAGCTAAAATAGCATGTCCATTATCACTTGAACACATCTAATTTATTTTTTCGAATCAATGAGAATGGATTTTGGTGGTAGGTTTTTCTTAGCCAGAAGTTGGTTTGATAAATTGATTAGAACCGTCCCCTTGGTATACATACTGCATCTTAATACACCCAGTCTCCTTATTGGTGCAGTAAAAATCAAGAAATTTAACTTTCACATATTGGTTGTCAGCAGTTTTCACAGCATAGGTATTTGGTTTGGCCGAGAGTCTGTGAGTTAGATAATTATATGAGTACCATTTTAAAAGAATAGGGTTTTCTGTGTCAGTTTTTGTGGCGATATCTGGGGTATAGTTGTCTTGCGGAACATCTACAACTTGGTCAAAATTAAGCTTCCCTAAATTGATCAAACCAGCCTTGCCAAACTTATTCGTAGCGCCTCCATTGGAGATAACTTTACTTCTGCGGAATGCTAAATCCCATTCTAGCGATGTCCTGTCATGAATATCAACTACATTTCCTCTAGAAAAATCAAAGTATACCCAATCGTTTTCAGATGATGCATTTATTACTGTTAGTTTTGTCTCTATAAGGTTTGATGGTTTTGAGCCTTTTATTGTTTGGGCGTGACCACTGTTACTTATTGGGACAACGCCCTCTTTTGGAAGGTTTACACTCGGTGAATCGGCAAAATTTTCCAGTTGGACCATTTTAATGGGTACCCAGTAAAGTCCGATTAACAGAATACTGATGCATAGGTTAAGGATAAATAAACTCCGCCAAAGTTTCTTTTTTTTAAAAGTCTGTTCCGCTAATGGTTTGGTCGTTTGAGCCGTTGGTTTAAATTGTTCGGTATTTGTCATGGTTTGGTTGTGATTGGCGTTATTCTCAGTTTATACGTTTATTATTTACGTGGAATGCTTTTAATATTTTTTTCATAGCTTCCTGAGAAAGTTGTTCTTCGCTCAACCATTTTCCCCTTGCATTTAAAAGTCCGGTGGGCTGCGATCCAACAAAACGCGCACCCCAGAGCACCTTTCCCGTTCGCGTGCTGATTAAAAATGATCCAAATTCGATACTGCTGCCCAAACTACTTTTTATCTCCCCGTTTTGATTTTGGTACGAGTTTGTATATTTAGAAACAGCTCCGATAATTACTGCATCAATTTCATTATTTGAATGAGGAAGATTAGGAATGATTGGTTGCTTATCTATGTTGGTTGATCCAGTTTGATTTTTTTTATCAATGGGAAGTTGAGCAATGATTTTTAGTCGGGTATCTCCACCTTCCATAAGAGGCGGAATGATGAAATAGTTCTTTATTGATTGAAGTTCACGAGAAACTTGTTTGGCTAATATGTCGCCAGCATTTTTATTTTTGAATAACCCTGTCGTTTTATTTTCAAAACTTAAAATACCTATCCTTCTGATTAGGCGGAAGGCCTCCTTATCAAAAACTTTGCTTTGGATCTGGTTTTCTGGGTCAACTTCAAGTAATTGTTGATAATAAACTGGAAAAGGCTGATTGTCGGACAATTTTTTTATATAATTAGGGATGGGGTGTGCTTCATTGATATTATTATTCAAGTTTGTATTCAAAGATTGGTGTGATATCGGAGGCATATCATTTTTAGGGTGAAACTCAGGGAAAGTTGGGAATTCTGCCTGTCCTGTTTCGTAAGCGTCTCCCGTTGGAATAGCACTGGCACCTGAAATAAATAAAGGGTAGGCGCTAATAAAAAGTCCTAAAAATAATATAAGTTGAACTGGATAAGAAAAAATTTTCACTAAATACAAGCTCCCTGCCTGTAATCGATATCAGTATTTTAAATCACATGTATTTTAAAAGTTAAATCATTAATCAATCAACTTTTTAAAATTTAACTACCAGCTGATTTAAATATTACTAAATTTTTAATTAATTATAACCCATCAAAATGTTATAAACCTAGTAGTAATATAGCATAGGAAATCGTTAATTTAACGGTATTTCTAGATAAATCAAACAACTAGATTCCATTAATCCATTTAGATAGGATATTGGATTGTAGTTAAATGGTCGTAATTATCCCTTATTTAAGAGTAGTAGGCATTTGATGAACGTTCCACTAAACCGCGCATTTGAATGGATTTCGCAGGATTTGCAGCCTTTTATTTTGGGCTTTCTTGTG
>Ga0114997_10003976_pt1 | contig 11504 bp, 5 predicted proteins | sample ArcticOcean_MG_C_2_FD_87045 | JGI IMG/M metagenome (GOLD analysis project Ga0114997, IMG submission 87045) | Marine microbial communities from western Arctic Ocean - ArcticOcean_MG_CB4_136 | ecosystem: Environmental > Aquatic > Marine > Oceanic | place: Arctic Ocean: Canada Basin | collected... | reverse complement strand
TAAATAAGAGGTATTAGATATGAGTTGGATAACTCCAGAGTTACTCGATGCTCTCCGTATGGTAGAATCTAGTGGAAATAATAAAGCTGTATCCTCAGCTGGTGCTGTAGGCGAGTACCAATTCATGCCTGAAAATGTACATGACATGGGTTATGGTGTGCCCTCCTTTGACCCTAAGAATCCCGAGCAAGCACGTAAAGCTGCAGCCCAATACTTAAGCGGTATGCAAGAGCATCATGGCTGGACACCTGAGCAAACCCTACAGGCTTACAACTGGGGTCCGGGTAACATGAAGAAGTACCTTGCGGGTACTCAAAAGATGCCGACTGAAACCTCAGACTACGTAGGTAAGTTTGGTAAGTTTGGGTGGAACCCTAAACAGACAGTAGCTGCTGTTGATCCTGTAGCACCTGAGTTAGAGATACCGAAAGCTATTGCTGCAAGCACAGTTAATACATTTATTCAAGATGTATTTGGTAGTGATAAAGTTGAAGCACCTAAGCAAAAGATAGCAACAGTTATACCTCAAAAGACTGAGGGTACAGTTAACAGATTCATTTCTGAAGTTCCAATTAGGCCTAGCGAATATATAGAACAGTCTTTTACACCTAGTCAAGAAAGTATTGCTGCCGTTAAAGCACCAGATAAAACCACTAATGAAAGACATAAGGATTTCTTTACATCCTTTTGGGATGAATTTACAAAGGATACACAGATATGAGTAGCAAAACTAAAAGAAAGATTGAGGACTACTTCACTGAAGAAGCAATATCTTCCCAGCAGCCAGTACAACAGATGACCCGAGCACAGCAATACGCCTTAAGTAAGTCTCAAAAATCTCAACAAGGTAGTAACTTCTTTAGCAACTTAATATCAAGTATTTTTAATCAGAGTGACACTGATGATACTGACGATACTGCAGCCCTTAACAAAGCAGTTATGAATATGAACGAAAGAGAAGCTGAGCGAGTTAAGTTAGAAAAAGAAATGATGCAATCCACTAAGGGTGGATCTTCTGATGATACTGCAGCCCTTAACAAAGCAGTTATGAATATGAACGAAAGAGAAGCTGAGCGAGTTAAGTTAGAAAAAGAAATGATGAGTGTCCCACTATCTGGAACTACAGGTAGTCCTCCTTCGTTTGACAGAGAACCAACTCATGGTGGTTTGTCAGCACCTAATTATTATGCAGGTAGCCCACCTGCATTTGACAGAGAACCAACTCATGGTGGTTTGTCAGCACCTAATTATTATGCAGGTACCCCCCCTGCATTTGACAGAGAACCAACTCATGGTGGTTTTATACCACCTCCGGGTAAAGAAGCAGCTGCTCAAACTATGATACCTATCTTAGATGCTGGAATGCCAGAGCAACCTTCCTTAACCCTTGCACAACGTAGTCCAAACGCAAAAGCTGTATACCCGTTACAAGGTGGTACGGTTACAGATCAATGGGGTAGGCCTGTCAGATCAGGTAACAAAAGTGTAATCGGGTTACCTACACAGAACGCAGCTTACGCAGCCCCTGCTGGTGGTAAAGGCGCTAACGCAACACCGCAGTCAGCTATAGATCAGCTAACGGGTATCAAAGGATTTGGAGGTAAGTAATGGCACAATCTAATACAGGTTTTTTCAACTCTCTCATAGATGCTCTGCAAGGTGTAGGTAAAGGTTTTACAGGGGATAGTAACGGTAAGCCTAAACAAGACATACTAACTCTTATGCCTCAAGCTCATAAAGATTTAATTAAACAGTATACATTTGGTGATCCTAGTTCTCCCACTAGGTTTGTTATTGATACGGTTGCACCTTTAGTTTCTGATGAAGTACCAAAAATGTACACAGAACCACCTTCTGATCCTTTTGCAGAAGGGGAACGTTGGACTATGGGTCCAGATACATTTAATATTGCTAAACAAGCTGAGAAGTTGGGTGATACTGCTAATATAGTTAAAGGTAACTTTGATGCACGTGTTAATGCTATTACAGATACATTCACGGACACTACAGGTTCAGTTTCTGACGCAGCTACAGAAGCAGCTGCAAGTTTTAAGGCTGGGCTTTCAGGAGATCCAAGCACTTATGACCCTGAAGTTTACCAAGGAACAAAAGAAGCTCAAAGGTACACAGCACACATGCTGGCTAAACAGGATGCTATCCGCAAGAACCAAGACCCTGATATACCTCAGCTATCCAAGAAAGTAGATAAGATTGATATCACTGCTGTTGAATCTGAACTAACTCCTGAAGAGATTGCAGCAGCTAAAGCGGCAGCGGAAGCAGCGGCAGCAGCAGCAGGTGATGGGTACAGTGTTAAAGATGCATTTAAAGCTGCTGGTGGATACTTAGGTGACATGTTTGAAAGCAAGGCTGTACAACAGGCTCTTATGTACTACGCTATGTCAAGGATGCTGGGATACTCTGAGTCTGGCTCAGGCATGGCAGCAGGTAAAGTCCTTATGACAGGGTGGGAAAAGGAAGCTGATCAAGAGTTAAAAGCTCAAACTTTATCTGCTAAGAATGCAGCTACAAAACTTGAGAATGATACTTTAGATATGTCTAAGACTGTAAGTATGTTTAACACTAAGAACAAAAGGGTTATTCAAGGTTACATGTCAAAGTCTGGTAACTTTCAAGAAGTTGGTTCTGATAAAACATATAAAGCAACTGACCTTGATTACGTTACTTATAAGCCAGCTCTGCATAAAACATATGACGAGATTGATAGTAAGTTGTTAACGGATACAAACCAACTTGTTGCAAGTACTCTTGCTGGTATCAAAGATGATGAAGACACTTACTCTAACTATAAGGTAGCAGCAAATCTATACGGTGATGGAAATGCAGTCAGAGATTTAATATCAGTTGCTACTCGAGACCTCAAAAGTGCTGGTGTTGAGTATGGGACTACTGAGTTTCGTATCGCAATGGAGCAAACAGTTCAGAACCATATAAGAGAGGTTGCCAGTGGTAAATACAAAGATGGTAAATCCCCACTTGTTGCAGACCTTGCTGGTATAGTTGAAGCTAACTACATTAAAGCAGACCTTAAACGACAAGGCACTGTCCCTCAATTTGTATTTGAAAAAGCTACATGGGATGACAAAGGTAATATTACTGGTTATGATGAAGACTTTAAGATGCAATCAGGGGGAGAGTCTAAGTTAATAAGACAAGCTAACAGTGTCACTAATCAACTGATAGATAATTTTATTAAGCTTAACCACCCTAAGGCTAAAGTTAATCACATTATAACTAAGCAGAAAACTATTGCAAAGCTTGCTAAGATTTTCAAAGACAATGTTATGAGTGATAAAGCTTCACGTACGCATTGGTCAGACATAGCTGAAGGTAGAGGTAATAACCCTTTCAATGCATGGCTTAATGGATCTAAGCTTAATTCAGATCATAAGCTCAATGGGGTTAACAGCCCTGCTATCAGGAAACTTTTCGATCAAATGTATGATAAAGACTTTGAGAAGAAAAAGAAATAGACACTAGGAGAAACATTATGGAAGAGGGTCTTGTAACAAACTGGGGCGATGTGCTTTCAGGAGAAGAAGAGGCTACCCAAGGCCCCCAAGTAAACCCATTAAACATTGAAGGATCAACATGGTCTTTCTTAGATGGTGACACAATTAAAGATTCTGAAACAGGAGAATCAGTTCGACTACGTGGAATCGACACAAGAGAGACCGCTAAGTTTCTTAAAGATTATGGATTCCAAGAAGGAGAGCTTGGCGGTGACGCTGCTACTGCCTACATATGGGACCTTGCTAACAAGCATGGTTTTAATCGTGTTGTAAGGTCAGGGGATGAAGGTGAGTTTGGGAGATCTCTTGGTGATCTAGTCAATGCAGAGGGCCACTCTTTTGTTGACACTCTTCTACGAACAGGTGTTGTATCCCCTTCAAGGTTCTCCACAGAAAGTGACTTGCAGTCTGCTATGTGGGGTAATGCAGCTGAGGCTGCTCAACCTTTTGACACACCCAAGTCAGACTATGAGGAAGCAAGGGACGCTATCTACGCAGCAGAAACAGACCAGTACGGTGGATTACCTATACAAAAGTTAATGGCATTCGATGCTGCTGAGTACGCAGCTAATCCTGATTTGTATATGGGCATTAAAACTAGAACCAAGGGTGCTGACTACCAAGGTAGATCAAGGACTCCTTTTGGTACTGGGTTTGATATGGGATTTGCTAACCTGTACAAGAGTCTTAACACTTTTGGACAGACTGTAACTGATCGATTTGGTATGGATGAAACATCCGCTTCGTTTGCAGCTGATGCTGCTGTTAATCAATTAGAGATGATGGACTTACCCACTATTAAGATGGATGTTACTGAGATTGATTGGACATCTTTTGATGAAGTCTCTACAGGTATGAGGGGTATGCTCGGGTCTTCTATTCCGTTTATGGGTGCGACTATTCTTGGAATGGCAGCTGCTCCAGTAACCTATGGAACTTCTATGTCATTACCTGTAGCTATGTATACGGGTATGGTACTTGATGAGATGGAAGGTCAGAATGAAGATAAGAATATTGGCACTGCTCTTGTAGCTGGTATCGGTATGACTGTGTTGGACAGGCTGGGAATTAAAGGTCTTATAAGCCCTAAGATGATGCTTACTTCTGAAGGTCGTACTACTGCTATCAAAGCGATTGCTAAGAGTAATAATATTTCAGAGGCCGAAGCATCTCGGGAACTACTTCAAATCTCTAAGAAAGAACTACTCAAAGTAGTAGGTGATGCTAAGGAGTTTGCTGCTGGTCAACTACAAAAAGGTCACTTGTTTAGAGAGAGTGTTAAACGTCTTGCAAAATCAAGTGGAGGCGAGGGTACTACAGAAGCTCTTCAGGAACTTACCCAGTACACTGCCGCTGTTATTGGTTCCGAAAAAGAATGGAACTATGACGAGATTGAACACACCATGACTAACGCTATTGTAGCAGGTGGTCTTATGGGTGCTGGTTTTGCAACTCCGGGAATTGCTTACCAAATTGGTGACATGAAAGCTGCTGCTGATTTCTTTGCTGATAATGATGGTCGGTTTGATAATATACATACTGGCGTACGCAAGGAAGAAGAAGATGCTAATAATGGTGTTGTTAAGAGTATTGAGGAGATCACACAGGAAAATATAAACTTAGGTAAGGCACTAGGTGAAGATGAAATAAACTTAAATAAGCCTATAGTAACTATAGATGCTCAAGGTAAGACTACAGTTCATAGGATTAGGGGTTCCAAGACCCCGCATGTAGATCAGTTAGCTGAGAAACACGAAGTTCCGGGTACTACTCTTGAGTTTATAAAAGCTTTTATTAACAACCCCTTAGTTGCCGTACGAGCATCTTTGGCTAACACGGTGTACAAAGCTAAGGGTAGATCTAAAAATCTTGTTAAGATATATGACATGCTTGGCTCTACAAGGAACCGTGTGTACACTGGTGTTAATCTAGTCAATGAGCAGCAGTTGACTATGGCTAAGTACGACAGTATCCTTCGTCCTCAAGAAGTCATTGAGTCTTCTTTTGACACACCCTCTGGGCTAAGCTCTGCAGGTAGGTCAGACTACGTCAGTAAGATTGTAACTAAGTTTTTCAGAGAGGTTGCAGCTAAGGACTTTGATTGGACTAACGCATCAGAAGATGTAAAGGCCAACAAGGAAGCTCTGCTAACTTTACACAGAGAACTTGAGTTGTTAAGTGACACAATGCTTAATGATAATAATACTGCTAAGGGATACTCAAATGAAACTCGTATTGAGAAGCTTCAGAATTGGGCTTACAGGCACAAAGGTTTTCGTAAGGAATACATTACAAAGAATAAAGATAAGTTTATACGGACTCTTATGTCTGAGTATAAGATGGATCTTGCAACTGCAACGGAGCTTACTGACTCTATCCTTGACACTGAGAGTGTTCAGACATTGAGTGATGCTTTTGATGTTACTAAAGCAGGTGTGTCTCCATCATTTCAAAAAGCACGTAAGCTACACATTTCAGATAGACCTGCATTTGATGAGTTTCTGGAGCAGAATATATTTAAAAATATGAGTGATGCATCAAGAGAGTCTTCTAGATTCCAAGCTCACCGTAAGTTTTTAGGTAAGGATTCTAGGTATCTTAACCGTATGCTTGTTGATGTAAGAGAAGACTTAGGTAAAACTATGAAACCTGAAGATGCTGACAAGCTGTTACATGAGATTGCTTTTGATCTTAGGAATGTAATCAATGCGGAATCTGGTAATTATAAACGGATACAGAATGAGACTCTTAAGCAGGGTCAGAAGTATTTAACTTTATTAACAACACTACAAGGACTTGCTAACGCTGCGTTTTCTTCTATGCCAGAGATGGCTATGATACCGATGGGTGTTCCAAGAGAGATACTTGTACAGAACTCAGCAACACAAGGCTATTTGTTTGGCAGTGCTGTTGGTGCATGGATGAGGAACTTAGCTGTTACTGCAAGGCTTGCAAACCCAAGGCCTGATCTTGAAACATTTCTTGATAAGAGGATAGCAGCTGTCAGGTCGAAAGGTAGTAAAGACCCACGATATCTGTTTTATACAAACATGAAAGAGTTCCTAAAGGAGTCTGGGTTTAAATCTCAGGAAACTGGTGCAGCTACAACCACAGGTGTTCAGGAAACTAACGAACTTACTAAGGGCGTTACTGATGCTTTCTTCAAAGCTAACTTCTTACATGACCAACAAGACATGCATCGTATGATGAGACTGTCATTCTTTAATGACTTCCTTATAGACAAGCTAGACTTAATTGAATCTAATGTAGGTAAGGTAGACACTGTAGGTGTTGCTGAAGCTAAACACATGCTAAGGGAACTTGGCATACCTCTGAGCACTATACAACCTCTTGCTCAGAAGCTTAAGCGTGGTGAGAAACTTACAGTAGATGAAGAACAGAAGTATAAGAGGGAGTTTCTTAATGGAGCTACTAACTTTGTTAACCAAGCAATACCATTACCTAATGCATTTAACAGGCCATTGTTTTACAGTGACCCAAGGTTTGCGTTGCTTACTCAGTTTAATGGTTTTACATCTACATTTACAGCTAACCAGCTACCAATGTTATGGGATCAGATTCGTGGTAAGAGTTCTAAAGGGTTAACTTATGGAACCTTTGCTACTGCTGGCAGTATGTTAGCTTTAGCATTCATGTCTCAAGGTATTAAAGATGAGCTTAAGTATGGTGAGAAATCACCTTACCTAACAGACGCACAAAGAGTTCAACGAGCTATCTATTCAAGTGGCTTGTTGGGTACTGCGGAACGCGTCATAGGTAGTAACCTTGTCTTACCTTTGTACGACAGCAGTGCTCACAATGCTGGGGAATTTGTCTGGGATAACATGGCAGGTGAAGCAGCGGCTACAGGTACTATAGAACGTGCTTACGGTATGGTATCATCAGCAGTTGAAGGTGACGGTGCTAAGTTTGAGAAGAGTTTCTGGGGAAGTGTTCCTTTCCTAGCACCCTTTAAACATCGGATTATTAATTATGAGTGGGACTAGGAGATTAGCTAATGGCTTTAGCAAGTAATATAAATGCAGCTACAAATGCAAGTTCTGTGGTTAAGGGTGAGGGCAGAGATGCTGTCATTGACGAACTCCAAGGGAGTGTGGCAGATTTATTAGATTTAACAGATGATGTAGATATCCCTGAGGTATCTACTCCACAGGGAGTAGGGGTACAAGGTGCTTTCACAGAGCAAGAAGAGTTAACACCTTACCAAATCGCTGAAAACATTGCAGCTCAAAAGGACATGGAAGCAGAGACTTCTTTAGCAGACAGGTTTGGAACTAATACTTCTAGTATGAATATCACTGGGAAAGATAGTGATGTTCTTAATATCTGGGGTGGAGGACTTAATGCTCAAAAGATGATAGATGGTTTTGTTCTCCTAGGTGGTACAGACTCAGTTCAAATACCCTTTGATGAAGCTAAAGCAACATTGGCTATGAAGCCTTTCACTGAAGGTGAGCCTACTGAAATTGATCCAACTAAAATTGAAACAACTAATTACGTTGATAAGAACAAGACTATCCCCCTTACATCCGCAGAGCTTTTTATACACATGGATGCGGTAAGGTTGACAGCAGACAGTAGGACTTTAGAAGTTTTACCTGACTTGCAGATACTTGCCTTGGCTATGGTTGAGGCTCACATGAGCAGTAACTTAGAGCAAGAGTCAATCGTACCTCAAGAATTGGTTGATAAACTTGGGGCTAAAGAGGCTTCGGATCTCACTGGTATGGATGAGAATCAGTTAGAGTCTGGTGCAAGTGACCAAACCCTTGGCAGAGTTATTCATGAAGAATGGATTAAGTTAAAACAAAGAGACCGCGAAGGTCTTGAAGCTGAACTTGTCGATCATCTTAACCCCGACTACCAATTAACTAAAGAGGCTTACGAGCAACTTGGTTTGTGGGGGAAGCAGAGTTTTTCAGTGGCTCGTCCAGATTTAGTTATGCCTGTTAAGGTACCGACTAAGATGGGTAGGGTAAGGCTTGACTACTTACCAACTGCCGTAGGTGCACAGGTTTTTGCAGATAGTATGGTTGACTTAATGCCTCCTAAGATATATCAAAGGCCACAACTAGATACAAACAACCCTTCTGCAACTGCTAATAATGGTCAAACAAAAGATACTACTGGCTTTAATATGAAGGATACCCGCAAGGGTGCTTTCATTGCTGAAGATGAAGCCCGGTTTAACTTAGCTAGTGTTAAGCATGTTGTATCTAAGCTAAGATTAAAAGTTGGTATGCTTATGTCTCTTGCTGCTCTTGGAGAATCGGCTGATGTTAAGATAGTTGGGTCTACTATTAACCAATCTGGCGAGTCAGTTGGTGGTAAGTTAAAAGTAAAGACTAAGGTTGGTAACATGCTTGGAATTGGTCAGAAAGCTGTAGATAAAATAAACAATGCCTCTGCTAATGCCATACTCCAGATTGAAACTTTAAAATTAGTACTTAAAGATATGGGTCCAACAGACCCCCGGAGGAGTTCAACAGAAGATAAGATTGATATCTTGACTATGTTTTCTATTGAAGCAGCTAAAGATAATTGGAAAATGAAAGCGTATCGACAGAAATCTTCAATGGCTTTGCAGATGTTACAGGATATTGCTCAATTTAAAGATGACCCAATCAGCTTTACTAACTATCTCCAGTTAGGCACTTCTCGTATAGGGTACAGTGCTCAGAAGATGAACATGCAAAACCATAAGTTGGCAAGGCAGATGTACGGTAGTGGAACTAAGTACCAGATAGTTCCCGGAAGTAACTCTAATGCAGAGTATGCTATGTTGGTTACGATGGGTACTCACTTCTTCTCAGAGGGTAACACTGTACCTGAGAAAACCTATATGAATATGAGAGATCGTATTAAATCAGGTGACACTAAGCTACTTAAGATTGCTTCAGCTGGACGTAAGATTAAAGCCGTGTTAGATAGTTACAATGTAGATGGTACAACTGATGCTATTCTTTCAATGGATATGGTTGAGAATAGAGTTAGTGGTGTCCAAGGTGTACTGGAAACACTAGGTGATCTTAGGTTTGATGATGATGTTAAGTTGTTCTTTAAGGAAGTATTTAATCATCCTGACGAAGTTATCAATTTAATTGAAGAAGCTATTGAGATTGGAAATTATATGGACTCCGTTCAGTCTGGAGTACCTTTCGATTCCATGATGAGACCTATTGAAGTTGATGGTATCTCTAATGGTATAGCTTCTATGTCCACACATCTTGGTATTAAGGATGCTATGTACAGAGTTGGTGTTCTTAGGCAAGACCCTAATAAGGTCTTAGCTGAGTTTGAAGGAATTGAAGGTAACATTCGTGCAGTCCTTGCTAGTAATATGAAGAGGGACTTAAATGCAATGCTCTATAGTTCTGAATTCCAAAAGAAATATAAGGTAGGCCCTGCGGATAAGGAGGAAGTTATGGCTATCCTTGAGTTAGCTATAGCAAATGATAAGATATTCTTAAAGAAACCTATCATGACATTACCTTACGGTCAGGCTGTTTCTAGTATGTTATACATAGCTCAAGAAACTATAACATCAAGCCCTTCTCTTCTTGAAAAAGCTACAGATAACGAACTAGGTACAGCAGGTGTTGCTAAACTCCTACATGGTATTCTTTCACACAGCCTTGAGGCAACTTTAGGTGCTGATATAATAGAGTTTAGTGAAGCTTTGAAAGATGCTACCTCCGTTGCAATGGCAGCAAACCAACCTATTGTTTTTAGAAAGCCAACTCTTACTGAGACTACAGTAAACGGTGTTGACATTGTTCAAACTGGAAGAGACCCTGTTATTTCTCAGATTAATGAAGAGTGGGTTGATGAAGGTGGGGAAAGAAGGCGAAACCCTATTAAGAATATGAGAGCAGAGTACCCTTCAACTCGTAAAGAAATGGTTGCTATCGGTGGTGAAAACATTAAAGGTAGTTCGATAAGAACAGCGGTACTACCCCAAGTTATTATTAGTATTGACGGAGCTACAGTAGCGTTAGCTTTATCAGGTGATCGTTGGAAAGATATGCAAGCTGCTACAAAGCAACAGGTCCCGTATGTTACTGCTATTTATGATGCTGTTATTGGTGACTTAGGTTCTTTCAGATCTCTTGTGGCTAACATGAATAAAACTTGGATTGAAACCTGCCTTAACTATGATTTACTTAATGAAATGGTTAAGGGTATTGAGGGATCTAAGAGCAAAGGACTTAGAAAACTAACAGCTCTTGCAAAAGCTAGCCCCAATGACCTAAACTTTGATTTAAATAAACAAGTGGGCGAGATGCTTAGTCTTGTCCGTGAAGTTGATGGGAGTCCTGCGTGGGAATCTACCTTAGATAGAATGTCTGATTCTAATAAGGAGCTACTAGCTATTGCTAAAGCATCTAATGAATCGATGTTATCTGGGTGGTCTGATGGTTTAACTAACAAACAAGCCTTAGATCTTTACAATTTAGTTTCCCCTTTAATGGACACTAAAATTAAAAGACTTAGAAGGGCTGCAACTAAGGCTAAGAAAGCCAGAGAAATCCTTAAGAAAGAGATAGGCAATAACCCTGTGTTTCAGTTTAACGTTGATGACATTGGTGAATTTGCTTATGGATAATAACAATAGATAATAATAAAAAAGCCCTTCAAGTTCCAGTTAAGGAACCCAAAGGGCCTTACCCTCAGGTATACATTACGTATACTTGGGGGTTATTTTATTGCATCATTGCATTGTGTATAGTCTTTCGACCAGCTTTCCTACCATCTTCAGCATAGGCTTTAGCTTCTCCATCAGAGAGACCCTCAGCTAATGCACCTGAGTAGTTCTGTTCCCAGACCTTACTAAGGATTGCCTCATTGATATCGGGTGTGTACGCAAGGGCTGGGTCAAGATTGTACATCTCAACGTATTCCATATCGTCAATGCCCGGAACTATATTGTAGGACTTCTTTTCATTACTC
>Ga0114997_10003970_pt1 | contig 11522 bp, 8 predicted proteins | sample ArcticOcean_MG_C_2_FD_87045 | JGI IMG/M metagenome (GOLD analysis project Ga0114997, IMG submission 87045) | Marine microbial communities from western Arctic Ocean - ArcticOcean_MG_CB4_136 | ecosystem: Environmental > Aquatic > Marine > Oceanic | place: Arctic Ocean: Canada Basin | collected... | reverse complement strand
CCTAGTCCAGATCCTGGTTGAAATTCTGCAAGAACACTTAATGGAGGATAAACAGTCCATCCAGCCATAGCAGGTCCAGTTTCAATAAATAAGGAAGAAGCCATTAAAACACTTGAAAGGAAGAAAAGCCAATAACTAATCATGTTCATTAACCCAGAAGCCATATCTCTAGCGCCAATTTGAAGAGGAATTAAAAGATTGGAAAATGTTCCTGAAAGTCCTCCAGTTAAAACAAAGAAAACCATAATAGTTCCATGGAGAGTTACCAAACCCAGATACCAGTTACTGTCTAGTAATCCATCAGGTGCAGCATCAGAACCCAAAATAGATTCTAAAATTGGGAATTTATCATCTGGCCATCCAAGTTTTAGCCTAAATAAAGCAGATAAGGCTATACCTATAGCTCCCATAAAGATTGCTGTAAGTAAATACTGTCTAGCAATCATTTTATGATCCTGAGAAAATATATATTTAGTTATAAAACTTTCTTTATGGTGATGATGCGAATCGTGTGACATATCATTATATTTTTAAACAAATTTACAAATCAAAGAGACGCTTGGGCTTTTGTCTTACTCCAATTGACCTCTTGGCCAGAAAAAGTTAAACGCTTATTGTCTCCATTATTTTCTATCCACTGATTAAACTCCTGTTGTGTTTCAACAATTACTTTTAATTGCATATTTGAGTGACCCGCACCACAAATTTTATTACACATTAGCACGTAATCAAATAAAACTCTTTCTTCAGGTTCTCCAATTCTTCGTTTTCTTTCATTATGGATAACATTAATATTTTCCCAATGCTTTTGAACATCTGGGTCTTCTCTCATCTCTTGGGTGGTAATAGTTGGTGTAAGAGCAAAACTAGTTTCCATGCCTGGAACTGCATTTATTTGTGCTCTAAAATGAGGAAACCAAGGGCAATGAATTACATCTTTAGATCTAAACTTAAAAGTATACGGCTGATCTTTAACTAAATGGATTTCTTGAACAATAATATCGTCATTACTAGTTTCATAAGCAGTTGAATTGTTTCCTTTTCTATCTATCGATGCTTCAATTCTGTATTTTCTTCTTTTTAGTCTATCAAATTCTTCTTGAAGTTTGTAAACTTTCTTTTCAGGCAATAAATATTCACCATCCTTATTAATATTATTTGAAAGAATAGAATCAATGTCATTTACCCTTTCATCAATTTCAACGTAAGTGTCGTCAATTGTCTTAGAAGAAATAACTCCGAGTGGGTTGGTAGAAGAAACCATTTTATAGTCTGCCTTTCCCAAAGTATTGTCTAATCCTGAGTATCTAACAATCCATCCAAATTGATAAGCATAAACCTCTACAACTTCGCCTTTTTCTTGGTTGTACATAATTTTGTTCCAGGTCATCAATCCGTAAATAACAATAAATGCAAGAGCTATTGCTGGTACGATAGTCCAAACTGCCTCCAATTTGTTGTTATGAGGATAATAAAGAGCTTTTCTTTCTTCTCTATAATAGTATTTCCAAGAAAAACCAAAAAGCAAAGAGTTGGTTATAAAAAATACTGGTAAAATTATATACCAATTAATCATCAATAGTTCATCTATATCTTTTCCATGAGCACTAGCTGCTTGATAAAGACCAGAGTTAGATCCGTATTTTGCAATCAACCAAATAATAAATCCAAAAAAGAATGCCATAAAAACCAACATAAGATTTGCCATCAGCAGGTTTTCACTTCTGGATAGTTTTTCTTGTGATTTTTCACCTCTAACTTTTGCAGCAAGGTCATAAATCTTCATTAATTGCACTAAAGCAATAAAGAAAAGCGCTACAGTAATAATTATAATAAACTTAATTTCCATAATTCACTAATTAATATTCATGGTGTTTACTTTCTTCAAGAAAAGGATGATTCTTCAATAATAAAGGAGATTTTGACAACGAATTAAGTACTGTATAAACAAATAGACCAAGAAATAGCATAAACATTCCAAGTTCTAAAAGTCCTAATTCCCATTGGTCAAAAAGTGTTCCTGGCATAACCATGTTAAAAACATCGAACCAGTGACCTATGAATATCAACATCCCTATAACAATTAGGAAACCGGCAGATCTTTTTGTGTCTCTAGACATGAAAAACACCATTGGAAAGAAGAAATTAACAATGAAAGTTCCGAAAAATAAAATGTTGTAATTATTTATTCTTTCTGTAAAATATATAACCTCTTCCGGAATATTTGAATACCAAATAAGCATGAATTGAGAAAACCATAAATAACTCCATAGGAAACTTAAGGCAAACATAAATTTACCTACATCATGGATATGGCTTTCGTTTACAAAAGGCAGGTAGCCTCCCTTTCTAAGATAAAGGGTAATCATCATCACCATAATCATTCCACTTAACCAAATTCCAGAGAAACAATACCATCCAAATAGCGTGCTAAACCAATGAGCATCAATCGACATAATAAAATCCCAAGACATTGTAGAGGAGAAAACTGCAAAGAAAACTAAGAATAAAGCAGCTCTTCTATACATTGTGAAATGGATTTTTGTACCTCCTAGTTCATCTTCTTCTTTAGATTTCTTTTTAAACCATCTTAGAAATAGAATGAAGGTTGTGAAATATGCAGCAACTCTAATCCAGAAAAAAGGGATATTTAAATATGCTTTTTTTCCATAGATAATAGGATCAAAATGACTTGAGTTAGGATCTAAAAGATGTGAGTCCATCCACGCATAAATATGATGCCCTCCAAAAGTTCCAACAATAAAAACAATTAGTAATGCAACTATACCTATTGGCATTGCAGACATAATACCTTCAAAGATTCTAAGAAGAACTACTCCCCATCCAGATTCTGTTGCGTAATGTAAGGCAAGATAAAATAAAGCCCCCAAGGAAATTCCAAAAAAGAAAAAACCATTGACTAATAAGTTAGACCAAAAACGTCTAAGGCCTTGATCGAAAAAACTTATAGCTCCGTTACTTGCCATTTCCACTAGATTATCTGCTCCACTTTCATGACTACCAGAACTTGTATGTTCATCACCATTAGCTGTATGTCCTATGTGAATTAACCACTTAAAAGTTGGACCATGGTGGTCGCTTTGGTCAACAGAATGAGAATTAGATTCTTCTTGATGATTTGTTGATTCTACATTATTGGTATTAGAAGTGTGACTATCAGAATGATTTGAATCATGAAACTCTAGTTGATAACCGTGCATTTTAGAAATGATGGTTTCTTTAAGTTGGTTTTGAGCTTCAAGATTTGCGTGTCCATTGTATAGCAATTCTACAGAATGGTCATCTACTTTTTTAGCATAAACAAAGTCTTTTTGTTGAAAGAATCCAATGATCAAAAAAACCAAACCAAGAACTGCTGTTCCCAGTGTAACTTTTTTTGCTCTTTCAGAAATTTTATACTCCATTTTATTTAATTTATCGGCTAAATTTATTTGCTAACTATATTTTCAGAAATTAACTCTTCTAGATTTAAATCACCGTCAAATTGCATTGTTCTTACATACATAGCTACTTTCCATCTTTCATCTTTATTAAGTTGTGAAGCATGTGGCCCCATTGCATTTTTTCCATAAGTAATTGTATGAAAAACGGATCCCGGTTTTCTATCTTTCAGAGTATTATAAGCAGGTGGAGCTGCAGGATATCCACCAACTGTAATAACTAATCCGTCACCATTTCCTTTGTCTCCATGGCAATGAGCACAAAATAAACCATAAAGCCTTTTTCCTTCTGAAGTATTAGACTCTTGAATAGTTTCTTCACTGTAATAATGTTTTGGCAAAGAAACTTCTTCGCCAGCTCTAATTCTCTCTTCTTCAGATGATCCATAATAAAAGGGCATATTGGTAGTAGATTTTCTTATGCTCTTACTAAAGGGAATAGTTCCCTTTGCTGGAATTCTTGCAGAAATAGTATTTTTTAATGTGTCATTTACTTTGTCGCCAACTAATCCATAATCTATATAAGCCTCAATAGCTTGAGACCTAAACATGTCGTCTACATACTCATAGCCAGGCGAATCGGGATGTTTTACACAAGAACTAACTAGCGTTAAAACAAACACAAAAAAACAAAGCTGATACAATGAAAGAATATACTTTTTCATACAATACTTTTTTCTTCAATTTCTAAAAACCCAGTATCTTTTATCAACTTTGATAAAACACTTTCCTTAATATGCGTATTTTCTGAGGTCTTTATTTCCATAACAAACTTATCATCCGTTGTCCTAGGGTCAGGATTTCTAGGTGGCATCCCAGGAAGAGTTTTATTTCTTATCAAATAGGTAATAGCCATTCCATGAGCAGCACACAAAACTGTAAATTCAAAAAATATCGGAACAAAGGACAACATATTTTCTTTTAAACTAAAATTTGGTTTGCCACCTATATTCATTGGCCAGTCTACAATCATCATATACCTAATTCCGATCATTGCAAGTATAATGCCGGTAAGACCATACATAAATGCAGTTATTGCTAATCTTGTAGGCTCTACACCAATAACAGAGTCAATTCCATGAATAGGCATAGGTGAATAAACGTCAGAAACTTTAACATCGTTAGCTACGAGATGTTTTGCACCATCCATTAGCTTATCATCATCGTCATACATCGCAAATATCACTTTTTCTGCCATAATCAATTTTTAATGTGCCGAGTGTTTATCCCAATATCCTTTACCTTTTCCATATCCTTCTTTGTAATTCTTACCAGAAGACTTTAAAATTGTTTTCAGTTCCGCAATTGGAAGTACAGGGAAATACCTTGAAAATAACAAATACAATGTAAAAAAGATACCAATTGTCCCCATATAAACTCCTATATCTACCCAAGTTGGATGAAAATAAGTCCAAGAAGAAGGCAAATAATCCCTATGAAGGGATGTGACGATAATTACAAATCTTTCAAACCACATACCAATATTTATAATAATAGACATGAAGAAGGAAAACATTAAGCTGGTTCTTAATCTTTTGAACCAAAACAACTGAGGAGAAATAACATTACAAGTCATCATAGCCCAGTAAGCCCACCAGTAGGGGCCTGTTGCTCTATTCAAAAAGGCATAGGATTCATATTCAACTCCCGAGTACCAAGAAACAAATAGCTCAGTGATGTAAGCAACACCAACAATTGAACCCGTAACTATTATAACAATATTCATATACTCAACATGCTTAACATGGAGATATGCTTCTAACTTATATGCCTTTCTCAAAACTAACATCAAAGTCTGAACCATAGCAAAACCCGAAAAAACAGCTCCAGAGACAAAATAAGGGGGGAATATTGTAGTATGCCATCCTGGGATTACAGATGTAGCAAAATCAAAAGAAACTATCGAGTGAACTGAAAACACTAATGGAGTTGCAAGACCTGCTAAAACCAAAGAAACCTGCTCGAACCTATTCCAAGCTTTTGCATCGCCTGTCCATCCAAAACTTAGAACTCTATATGCTCTTTTAAATATCGGTTTACTTACTCTATCTCTAATTGTAGCAAAATCTGGAATTAATCCAATATACCAAAAAACTAGAGATACGGAAAAGTAAGTTGAAATAGCAAAAACATCCCATAATAATGGAGAATTAAAATTAACCCAGAGAGATCCAAACTGATTTGGCAGAGGAAAAACCCAATAACCAAGCCATAATCTTCCCATATGTATAAGAGGAAAAAGACCTGCCATCATTACTGCAAAAATAGTCATTGCTTCTGCGGCTCTATTAATTGCAAATCTCCATTTCTGTCTAAACAAAAGCAATACTGCAGAAATTAAAGTTCCTGCATGACCAATACCTACCCACCAAACAAAGTTGGTAATGTCCCAAGCCCAGCCTACTGTTTTATTTAATCCCCAAGCACCAACACCAGTTCCTAATAGGTAAACAATACAACCTATTCCCCACAATGCTATGACAATTGAAATCATTAACAGAATATACCAGGTTTTTGGAGGTTTAGCCTCAATAGGACGAATAATATCATCGGTGATATCCTTATAGGATTTATCTCCTAATATTAATGGTAACCTTATGTCTGATTCTTTATGCATTTCAGTTTATTATATTAATGGTTTTCAGAATGTGATTCATCAGACAAGACATTCTCAGCTAAGTCTTCATCAATATTACGCACTTTAAGTTGGTACCATATATTTGGCTTGACACCAACCTCTTCTAGAGCTTGGTATGCTCTGTCAGACCCTGAAACATCTCTAATTTTAGATTCTGGATCATTCCAGTCTCCAAAAGTGATGCAATCGTTTGGACAAGCATCACCACAAGCGCTCATTACCTCACCATCAATTATTTTTCTGCCTTCTTTTTTAGCCTCTAATTTAGCTGCTTGAATACCCTGAACGCAAAAACTACATTTCTCCATAACACCTCTAGATCTAACAACAACATCTGGATTTAAAACCATTCTTGCCATTTGATCCTGGGTAGGGTTAAAATTCTTGAATTTTTTGTAATCCCTGTAGTTAAACCAATTAAACCTTCTTACTTTATAAGGACAGTTATTGGCACAATATCTGGTACCTATACATCTGTTATAGGTCATCATGTTTAAACCTTCATTGCTATGAGTTGTAGCAGCTACAGGACAAACTGTTTCACATGGAGCATGATTACAGTGTTGACACAACATAGGCATAAACACAACTGAAGGGTTTTCTTCAGGAACTTCTAACTTACCGTAGTCAAAATCTCCTTCAACTTTATTAGAATCTGCCCATTCTTTTCTGTTGTCGTCTTCAATAGATGAAAAATATCTATCCATTCTTAGCCAATGCATGTCTCTTGATCTCCTAACTTCGTCTTTCCCAACCACAGGAACATTGTTCTCAGAATGGCATGCTGTTATACACACTCCACAACCATTACAAGAGGATAAGTCAATAGACATTCCCCATCTGTGTCCAACTTGCTCTACTGGATGTTCGTCCCATAATGAGTATTCAGTTGCATCTACTTCAGAATGTCCACCTTCAGCATGACTATGTAATTTTATTTTAGGATTATATGCTTCTTGGTTAGATTTGTGATTGTCTTTCCAGAAATCATAAGTAGTTTCTTTAACGATAGAAGTCCTCCCCATTATTGTATGATGGGTTTGTGTTCCTGCTAGAGCATATCTTTCATCAGTTGCAATAACTTCTCCAAAACCGCTATAGCCTAAAGAACCATTTTTGAAACTACATAATTTAAAAGCATTAGAACCAATTGGAACTAATCCACCATTAGCATTTGTCAAATGGTTACCATATTCGTCTGCTTGAAAGGCAGCATTTCCTATGTCCTCGTTGTTTACGCCTCTGCCATAACCCATTGACACGCCTACAGTTCTGCTAGTTTGACCTGGAAGAGGATAAACTGGCAATTTAATTTCTATCCCATTCACCATTAAAGTTGCTACAAAAGCTTTTTCTTCTTGGCCTAAATGAATTCCATCCCAAGCAGATTTAGAATCGGAAGTGTCAATTCCAAATAGCTTATAACAATCTGATGGAGCCATCGTTATGTAGTTATCCCATACTATTTTTGAAATAGCATCTGGCAGTTCTTGCAGCCAAGGGTTGGCAGCATGATGACCAACGCCAAGCTCTTTTTGATAAACTATGTATTCCCAATCCAAATCATTTTTTTGAGTACTTATCTGAACAGGGTAGTCATTAAAAACTAGAGTTGATGGAATAGATTCAATCGTGCTATTTGTAAATCCATTATGAACAGTCCAATTCCAAAAATCAGCAAAATTTGGATAGGAAGATTGATCTCCAATTGAATTCTCTAACCAATATTTTCTCATGTAATCATAGAAAGCTTGGCTTTCAGAATTAGACCTTACAGCAAGACCAGACCAAACCAACAAATTTTCTTGAGCTTGTCTTGTATTATAAAGAGGTCTTATGAGGGGTTGTTGTAAAGAATAATTGTTAGATCCCGGATTTAAATCACACCATGATTCTAAATAATTATGGTCAGGACATACAAACTTACAAACTGAAGCAGTCTCGTCCATGAATTCTGAAAATGACACTGAAAAGTCTAATTTGCTTATGGCTTTTGAAATATCAGCCCCTTTGGCTAATGAGTAAACCGGATTAACACCGTAGAATATAACGCCATCAATATCTCCATTTAATAACTCATTTTGAAAATCTTCTATAGCTTGATCATTTCCATTAAATAAATTTATCTCATTATCAGCATCTATGGTGGTTCCGTAATTATCTAAATTATAGTTTATTTTGTTAACTAACATTTGCACATTAGGATTGTTAGAGCCTGCAACAACTAGTGAATTTCCTTTATTTTCTAATAGCGATTTAACAGCGGATTGTATTTTGTCACTTGTTTCATCGTTAAGATTAAAACCAGGTTTTTCATTATTTAACAAACTTAAAATAGAAGCCGCGACTAACACCTCTTCTGATGGTTTTATTTTAACACGAACATCAGAGTTTGCACCAGTTAGTGAAAGCACGGATTCAAATTGAAAATGCTTTGACATCCACCCGTTTTCTGGCTTTCTTGCCTTACTAAAATCCGTAGAGAATTTCGAAGGCAATAACCAATTACAAATAAAATCTGCATTAATTGAAACAATTGTTTTGGCTTTTGAAAAATCATAGCTCGGAATAAAACTTTTTCCAAAAATATTTTCGTTGGCCTTTCTAATACCGTAATAAGATTGAGGATCGTATTCAATATGTTTAATATCGCATCCAGAAACAGAATCATCAGAGGGAGAAAACTTAGCTGTAAAATCTTGGATAACAGACTTCGTTGAAGGGGAAATTACAGTGTTAGATATTATTCTAACTTTCCCGTTCTTAGCACTTAAATTATTTAATTTTTTAAGTATTTCTTGATCAACATTGGACCAAGATTCTGCTTTTTTCTCAATAGAAGGACCATTCAACCTTGAACTATTGTATAAGTTGAGTATTGAAGTCGAAACTCTTGGAATTAAACCTCCTTGAGTAAAGCCGTCTCTTTTTCCTTTAAGCCATATTGGTCTACCCTCTCTAGACTTTACTAAAACATTGGCAAAATCATTTCCATCGTAGTAAGCAGAAGAATACCAATTTGAAACTCCAGGTGTAATATCCTCAGGTTTATTGACATAAGGAATAGACTTAATAACTGGAGATTCACAAGAAGCAAGTGTTGCTGCAGCTACACTAAATCCCATAAATTTTAGAAAATCTCTTCTTCCTGTCTTTAAATCGTCAATGCCATCTGATCCTAAAAACTCATCAACGGGCACATCATCTTTAAATTCTTTCTGGCTAGAAACAGAAAACTCCGGAGTTTGATGTTTTTCCGAGTAACCTTTCCAATATGTTTTTGTTTTGCTCATAAATTATTTATAAGTAAATTTAATAATGACATTTTGCACATTCCCAACCACCTAATTCTTTTACAGTTACTTTATCATCCTCAAAAATCTTGTTATTGACATCTGCTCGTAGTTTAATCCTTTTATGAATCTCTTCATAGTATCCAGAACTTGTCAAGTCAATCTCTTTTTTATTGTGGCATTCAATACACCATCCCATAGTTAGCAATGGTTTGGTCAATTGAATAAGACCTCTCTCCATTCCATCATCTGTAGCTGCATATGCATTAACTTCATCAATGGTAGATACTCTTCCAAGAGTGTAAGTTTGAACAGGTCCATGACATTGCCTACAGTCAATATTAGCAGTGTTGGAATGAACATGTTGGGCATGACTAAAATAAACATGGTCTGGTAGGTTATGGGCTTTATTCCATACTATTGGCTTCTCTATTCTGTCACCAAATTCATCCAAATTGTATGCTTGTTTATTTTTATTATATCCTGCAGCCTTGTGCAATTTATCTATTTCTTCAGTACCATATTCCGGCCCTTCATGAACAATTGCATGACAATTCATGCATACATTAACAGATGGTATACCAGCATGTTTTGACTTTTCAGCAGAATGGTGACAATACTTACACTCTATGCCCATCTTTCCAGCATGGAGCTTGTGAGAATAAGCTACTGGCTGAGAAGGCATATAATCTTCATAAACGCCTAACTGGTATGCTCTTCCAAACAACTCTACACCTGAAAAAAGTGCAACACCTACTACTAACAACATTGTCACAAACCAATTCCTTAAAAACCATTGCTGAGCATTAGTTGCAAAAGTGCTTTTTGGGTCAATCTCCTTGCCTTCTTTGGCAGCAACTGCAGCACTCAACTCTCTTCTAACTCCAAGTATAGCAAACAATACAAATACTAAAATAAATGAGATTATCCACCACCAATAATCTGAAGAATCAGCCTCATTGGATTTATCATTGCCTGTAGCTAAACCTCCTGCACCAACTGAGGCAACAGGTGGAGCGTAGTTGTCTACATAAGTGAATATCGATTCCACTTCCTCTCTTGATAAATGACCCTGTGGAGTCATAGCAGTTGGAGACCAATCCCAAATAGCTTTTGCCATTTTAGATTTTCCGCTATTGTATAATTTAGATGGGTTAGATACCCATTGGTAAATTAATTCTTCTTCGCCAGCATCTGTCCATTTTTGAAGTACACCTTGCATTTTTGGGCCAGTAGCATTTTTGACTGGATTATGACAAGATGCACAATTGGCCTTAAACAGCTTTTCGCCTTCTTGCGAAAATGAGGAAAAAGCTGTAAAAGCTAAAACTAACGTTAAAGTAGTTTTAACCGAAAACTTAATAAGTTTATTTACCATTTAAATTGTATAAAATTTAATGCGTTTACAAAGCTGTAACAAATGTAATATGTCAATATAATTTAAACCACATTGTTTTAAGAATTGTCATCAAATTATCTTAATTTAGAATGTTTCTAAATAACCTGTTTAAAGATGGAATTGAAAAGCTAAACAATAGGGTTGGATTTTCTATAAATAGTTTTATTAGATTTGTGGAAGAGACATAAAATGAAAAAAATTATATTATACACGTCATTACTAATTTGCTCATCCTTGCATTCTCAAGATGGTTGGACAATGTATCCAAAAAAAGAAGCACTTGACAGCTTAAATATAAAATCATCGGAATTATTAAAAACAACAGATCAAGATTCTTTATTGAGAATAGATACTATTTACAGTAACTCCCTGTCCTATATATCTGGCGAAGGATCATTAATAGAAATTAAAGATTCTAAAATTGAGTCCATAAATAAATATGTATCTGAACACGGCAAGTATAATGGATATACAGTTCAATTGTATGTTAGCCAAAAAACAGATAAAATAAGAGAATTAAGAAAAAAGTTTATATTAAATTTTCCTGAAATGGTTTTATTTGATGAGTATATAGCTCCAAATATATTTTTGTATTCCGGAAAGTTTCAAGATTATAATAATGCTGTTTTTTCTAAAATGAAACTCGAAGAGGTTTTTGACAATACTTTAGTAGTTAGAAAAAGTTTTCCTTACCATGTAGAAAAAAAAAAGGAGGACTAAGCCCTCCTTTT
>Ga0114997_10003969_pt1 | contig 11523 bp, 7 predicted proteins | sample ArcticOcean_MG_C_2_FD_87045 | JGI IMG/M metagenome (GOLD analysis project Ga0114997, IMG submission 87045) | Marine microbial communities from western Arctic Ocean - ArcticOcean_MG_CB4_136 | ecosystem: Environmental > Aquatic > Marine > Oceanic | place: Arctic Ocean: Canada Basin | collected... | reverse complement strand
TCTATAAATAAATCTGCTTATCCGAGTCAAGCTGCATATGGGAATCAATTACCTTATGTGCCTTATTTTACGGCTATTTGGTCCAATAAAATCCATATTAAAAAGTGGACTATTGCTTTAGATCAATCTTATACCAGTCAACGGTATACCACTTTAGATCAATCAAATACTTACGCGGTAGCTCCTTATTTTTTACTTGATATAGCCATCGATCACCCACTTATCCTAGGTAGCGTCACGACTCAAATTTCGCTCAAGGCCAATAATATATTTAACAGCTACTACGAAAACATTCAAAACCGGGCCATGCCAGGAATCAATTTTCAATTACAAATAATAACTAAATTATGACTCAATCTAAATATATATTTAAAACAATAACATCTGTCATTTTAATTTTTACCACTTTATTATTTATCTCATGTGCCGATGATCCTGAGGTGAATCCTGACAGTCTATCATCGGATGATTCTAATGAGAATACATTAGGCACTTTTTCATCTGGTATTTTCGTCATTAATGAAGGAAATTTTTTATCTGATGATGTATCAATATCTTTTATTCATTCAGAAGGCATGATTCAAAATAACATTTTTTCTGATAATAATTCATCGCTTCCATTGGGAGACGTGGTGCAATCTATGTATGTCAACGATACAACGGCTTTCATATTGGTTAATAATAGTAATAAAGTAGAGGTCGTAGATGTTGACGAAATGAAGTTATTGCACACCATTTCAGACGTCTCTCTACCCAGGTATATGGTCAGTGAGGGAGATTATGGCTATATTTCGGAGTGGGTAAGTTTTTCAGATCGGGGTCGTATTTCCATTTTGGATTTAAATACCTATGAGATTTTAGATACGATTAATGTGGGGTTTGGAGCAGAGGCTTTGGTCATTAGGGATAATAAACTCTACGTAAGCAATAATTTTGAGAAGACCTTGAGCATAATGGATTTGACTACACGGGAAATCATTCAAACGATTACCGTAGGCACATCACCTGCAGCCATGATCATAGACCAAAATGGGGATCTTTGGATCCTTTGCAGTGGGGGGTACAATGCGGATTTCACTCTTGCAAACAACGGCTCATTGGTACGACTTGACTCCAATGATGAAGTGATACAGGAAATTGCATTAGGAATGAATGTAGCTGGTAAAATGGCTGCCAATGTCGATTTATCTATCCTTTATTTTTACAGTGGCACGACCGTATACAGTTACGGTATAGGAGACCAAAGCTATGATACATTCATTGAGAATACTTCTGCCATTGCTTTTTATGGAATAGGCATAGCTCCTGATGGAGATATGTATATAGGTGATTCTAAGGGTTTTCAGTCTATAGGAAGTGTGTATGTCTATGATCAAACGGGTCAGGAGAAAGAAGAATTTGAAGGAGTAGGTAGAGGACCAAATGGTTTTGTCTTTACACCTGATTAATTCATTGGTTAAAGACCTGTTTTAATAGTGCTTCAAGGCCGGATTTTACTGATTTTTTACCTTCTTGAATGGCTTGTTCTATTTCCTTCTTTTTATTAGATAATTTGGGATTTTGGAACACATATTGAAGCAGCTGGTTGGAAAGTCCTTCACGAAACCATTGTAGATTTTGATGCTTTCTATTGGTATAAAAATAATCATTGGTCTTCGTGAGGGTTATGTATTCGTTTATATATTTCCAAACTTGATCTAGGTTCGTTGGTTGTCGAGATGAAATAGTTTCAACAGGGACTTTCCAGTTATTGATATTCGTGGGAAAATAATGGAGCGCTTGTTCGAAGACCATTTTAGTGTGGTTGCTCTCTTCAATATTTTCTCCATCACTTTTGTTGACCAATATCATATCGGTCAGTTCCATTAAACCTCTTTTGATACCTTGTAACTCATCCCCTGCACCTGAGATCATTAACAATAATAAAAAGTCACTCAAATCTTTTACCGCCACCTCAGATTGGCCTACGCCAACGGTTTCAATTAAAATCACATCAAAGCCCGCCGCTTCACATAAAAGCATATTTTCTCTGGTTTTCTCGGAGATGCCACCCAGATGCCCACGGGTAGGACTCGGTCTGATGTAGGCATTTCTATTTTGCGAAAGTTCATTCATTCGCGTTTTATCTCCCAAAATACTGCCCTGATTTAAGGTGCTGGTGGGATCGATAGTTAATACGGCTATTTTATGACCTTTTTTGATCAGAAATAATCCAAAAGCTTCTATAAAAGTGCTTTTCCCGACACCTGGGATCCCCGTAACTCCAATCCTCAAGGATGTTCCCGTATGACTCAAAATGGAATCTATTAATTGGGTTGCCGATCGTTGATCTTCTGGTAGTTGACTTTCACATAGGGTAATGGCCTGACTCAAAATCAATCGATCTCCAGTGATGATTCCTGATTTTAGTTGGTCTAGTGTAAGATTTTTTTTCGCTAATGACATGGTTTATGATACCTGAGGCTTCATAAATTCAATTTATGCTCACTAATTTAGGTCATTTGCGCTTTTGGAATATACTACGACTTAAATTATAATGTAAAGCGATCACGTGGGTGCTTCAGCAACTATTCAAATTTTCATTGAGCCCACTGCATTAGGTAATAGATCTACACAAAGGTTTTAGGCTATAGGATATATTCGCTCAAATCTTTATTTTTAATAATCCCAGTCAATTTCTCGTCTACAAGGGCTTTATCGATTAAAATTTTTGAGTGGGCTCCAATGGTATCGGGAATGTCAAATAAGATATCGTTGAGGAGTCTACTCATGATCGTTTGTAAACGACGCGCTCCTATATTTTCCATTTCTTCATTGATAGCAAAAGCTTTCTCTGCCATTTCTTCAAGCGCATCATCACTGAATTCGATAGAAACATTTTCGGCTTCGATTAAAGCGATGTACTGCTTGGTCAATGCATTTTTGGGCTCTTTTAAAATCTTTAAAAAATCTCCTTTGGTAAGATTATTCAATTCAACTCGAATTGGAAACCTTCCTTGTAATTCAGGAATCATATCGGAGGGCTTGCTAAAATGAAAGGCACCTGCAGCAATGAACAATACATGGTCTGTCTGAATAACGCCGTATTTGGTAGTTACACTACTGCCTTCAACAATAGGTAAAAGATCTCTTTGGACACCTTCTCTACTTACATCGGGCCCAGATTTTCCACTGCGTCCACCTGCGATTTTATCAATCTCATCAATAAAAATAATGCCTGTATTACTCGCTTTATATAGTGCCTCTTCTTTGACTTCGTCCATATCAATGAGTCTTTGACTTTCATCTTCAATTAATAATCTTTTGGCTTCTGAGATGGTTACTTTTCGCTTTTTAGACTTTTTGGGCATCATATTGCTGAGCATATCTTGCATATTAATCATGGAGGATTCATCAATCATACCACCACCAATCATACCTAGGTTGCCAGAAGCGGCGGCTTTGATATCAATCTCTATTTTTCTATCGTCTAGCGTACCTCTTTGAATTTTTTCACGGAATTTTTCACGTGTCTTCTGATTGAGCTCAAGATCAGTCATATCCGTTACGGCATCTCCTCCAGGGAAAGACGTGCCTTTAAGGGGGGGGATTAGAGCATCTAAGATGATGTTTTCAACAATAGCTTCTGCTTTGGCTTTTACTTCTGCCTTTTTTCGTGTTCGCACCATATTTACTGCCTGTTCAACGAGGTCTCGTACCATGCTCTCAACGTCTCTGCCCACATAGCCCACTTCGGTAAACTTTGAGGCTTCTACCTTAGTAAATGGAGCATCTGCGATTTTTGCTAGCCTTCTGGCAATTTCAGTCTTACCTACCCCAGTCGATCCTATCAACAAGATATTATTAGGAATAATATCATTTCTAATCTCTCCTTGGACGTTCATTCTGCGCCATCTATTTCTCAGGGCAATGGCCACATTTCTTTTGGCATCACCTTGACCAATGATATATTTATCTAATTCGGCAACGATTTGCTTGGGTGTAAGGTTTTCCATTTTTAAAATATTTGTTTTAAAGCGCTTGTATTTGTTTTGATTGATAAATATTGGCTTGCTGCGGCGGCATGTATTTTGGCGTTACTGAATTGAAATTCATACGCCTTTATCTTTAATAAAAAACCAAAGCTCAGCCCAGCTCCATAAGCCATTTCATCTACATTGAATGCGACTCTTTGCCTGTGGTTATAACCCAAATTAAGTTCGATACGTTTTCCAATAAGTAGGGCCGTTCCAAAATTGAAATATCTAAAAATTTGATCTAATCGCCTGATATTTTGATTAGGATTAGATACATACAAATCATCGGTGGAACGAACCAAGTCGCTAGCTGTGACGGTAAATCGAAACGGCATATGTTCAGGCTTAAAAGTGGTACCTATCAATACATCAAATGGGAGCGACGTATGTGCGTCAGCGGTGTAATCAGAAATTAAAAAACCTAAGTTTTTGATGACCATACCGACCGAAAAGTTTTGGTAAGGACTTCTGTAGATGCCTCCCAAATCGAACAGCAAGGCATTGGCACCTATCGTTGAGATATAAGAGCCTGCCATTTTTAAATTGATGCCCAGCGTAAAAGGACCCAGACTATGAGATTTACCGATGTGAAGGACATAGTCTTGTGCTTTGAACCTACCAATGACTGTTCCCAGCTCGTCTGTTTCATCGAAGGTTCCATAATCTGTGAACAAAATACCAGCAGTCAGCGGACCTATTTTGCCCGCACTAAATTGAGCGATGGTACTCATTCTATTGATGCCTGCTAAGTAGGGATGATACATAATATAAATATCTCCTAAAGTACTGTCTCCGAGGATTGCTGGATTGTGATACCCCATGGCGATATCATGGTCATTGCTTGACACGGCAGATCCTCCAAGCGCTGCAGCGCGACTGCTATTGGGAAGGTTTAAAAAATGAAAGCCTTGTTGGGCAAATAATGATGACCAAAAAATTAGGAAAAATAAAGTGGACGCTGCCTTCAAATAGATTTTGTATTTTCTTCTGGAATAATGAATTTTAAAGGTTGCTTAACTTTCTGCTCGAGTAAGGCAATATTCAACACATCATCCACATTTTCCACATAATGAATTTGTAATAATTTTAAGTATCGATCATCTATCTCGTCAATATCTTTCTTGTTTCTTAGGCTAAGAACAATATCTTTGATCCCAGCGCGTTTGGCAGCCAATATTTTTTCTTTCACACCACCGACAGGCAATACTTTACCTCGTAAGGTAATTTCTCCAGTCATTGCCAGTTTGGCCTTTACCTTTCTTTGCGTGAAGAGAGAGGTGAGCGCGGTCAGCATGGTGATGCCCGCAGAGGGTCCATCTTTTGGAATAGCGCCAGCAGGTACATGGATATGTAGATCATAATGATCAAATATTTTGTAATGGATATCGAGGACTTCAGCATTTGATTTAAGGTAGGACAGGGCCGTGATAGCGGATTCCTTCATCACATCGCCCAATTGACCTGAGAGGGTGAGTTTTCCTTTGCCTCTGCTCAAGCTAGATTCTATAAATAAAATATCACCACCTGCAGGTGTCCAAGCCAAGCCCGTGACAATGCCGGGAAAGTCATTGTGCTCATATGTTTCTTTATCAAAAATCTCTGAACCTAAAATACTGCGTACCTGTTGGGAATCCATTTTCGATTCAAAAGGGTTTTCCATGGCTTTGGATTTTGCAATATTTCGGACTAAAGCAGCAATTTTCCGTTCGAGACTCCGCACACCTGATTCGCGGGTATAGTCATTGATTACTTTTTCAATGGCCTTTTGATTGAATTTTAAATCTTTAGAAGTCAAACCATGTTCAGTGATCTGTTTGGGGATTAAATGTTTATTGGCAATTTGAACTTTTTCTTCCAAGGTATAACCTGTGATGTCAATGATTTCCATACGATCGAGCAGGGCGGGTTGGATGGTTTCTAAAGAGTTTGCCGTAGCAATAAAAAGCACTTTACTCAAATCATAGTCTACTTCTAGATAGTTGTCCTTAAAGCTACTATTTTGTTCGGGGTCTAAGACTTCTAGCAATGCCGAGGAAGGATCTCCTCTAAAGTTGGCGTTTATTTTATCAATTTCATCTAATATAAAAACAGGATTTGATGATTTGGCACGCTTGATATTTTGTAGAATTTTACCCGGCATGGACCCAATGTAGGTCTTTCTATGGCCTCTAATTTCCGCTTCATCATGGAGCCCACCCAGTGACATACGAATGTATTTCCTACCCAGCGCCTCAGCAATAGATTTACCCAAAGAAGTTTTGCCAACGCCAGGAGGTCCATAAAGGCAAATAATGGGGCCTTTGAGGTCATCTTTAAGTTTTCTTACGGCCAAATATTCTAGTATTCTATCCTTGACTTTATCAAGCCCAAAATGATCTCGGTCTAATATTTTTTGTGAATTCTTAAGGTCAAAATTATCTGCAGTTAATTCATTCCATGGCAAATCAACCAGTAATTCTACATAATTCATCGCCACGGGATATTCTGCTGCTGCTGGATTCATCCGCTGAATTTTATCAATTTCCTTGAAAAAATGAATTTTCACCTCTTCAGTCCAATTCTTTTCATCACCACGGGTTTTTAGGGTTTCAATTTCTTGATCAGGCCCATCATTGCCAAGTTCATTTTGCAGGATGCGCATTTGTTGCCTCAGAAAATAATCTCTTTGTTGTTGATCAATATCTGTATGAACTTTTTTCTGAATTTCCTTTTTCAATTCGAGCATTTGCAGATCCTTCATCATAAGCTGCAATAATTTTTCTGCTCTTTTTATAGGATCATTTATTTCCAATAATTTTTGCTTTTCAGCAACTTCTGCATTGACATTCCCTGCTAAAAAATGGGTCAAAAAGGAATGGCTATCAATGTTATCCAAGGCAATTTGGGCCTCCTTTGGAATTTCGGGATTGAGCTTCATAATCTTATTGGCCGTATCTTTTAGTGATTGGACAATGGCTTCTGTATTTTCTTTTTCTAGATCAAAGTCGAGGTCATGTAAAATCTCATATTTTGCTTTGATAAAAGGCTTTGCAGTAGTTAAGGCTGATATTTTAAATCTTTTTTGCCCTTGAATGATGATCGTCGTATTGCCATCGGGAAGGACCAACATTTTAAGAATTTTAGCCACTGTACCTATGCTATTGAGATCGCTTATACCTGGCTCTTCAATTTTGAGATTTTTTTGCGCGGTAACTCCAATGATGCGGTCTCCTTTGTAGGCTTGCTTCACCAGTTTGACAGACTTTTCACGACCGACCGTGATGGGGATGACTACCCCAGGAAACAATACGGTATTTTTAATGGGAAGTATGGGAAGTTCATCGGGCAATTGATCGTCCGTGAGTGAAGGGATTTCTTCAGAGGCAATTAATTGAACGACTTCCTCGGGATCGTCCTCCGAAAAGTCAGGATGAAAAATCTGAAAATTTTTGCTCATACTATGTCAATGTGGCAGTTTTATGCCTTTAAAGGAGTTGTTAATGATTTATGTTTTAGTAGATCAATACTTATGCCAAATAATCTAATGTCTGCTTTTTAAGATTATCTTTACTTCATAGATTTAAGTATTTCATTTAAATTTCCATAGCAATTTTAAAAAAGGCCAACTTATGAACCCAATTAAGGTCTTACTTGTCTTAAGTATTTTTGGCATTAATCATCGGATCCAAGGGCAAAGTGATGCGACTACGGTGCTGAAGTTTGATTCTGATAACCTTTCGTCAAATATTATTGTCAATCGATATGATTTTGAGAACATCAATAAAATTCCTCGATATTTTAAAAAATCTCAAATTTTACTGCTTAATAAGCTCGAAAAAAATAAAGATTATCAGGCCCAATACGGCATTTTATCGAAGTACGTGACGAATTTTGGTATCGAAAATTTTTATTCTGAAACTCGATTACTTTGGCGATTGGCAAAGCTGACTGAAATGTTTGGTGATTATGAAGATGCCAAGTCTCTGTATCGTTTGGTCTTGAGGCATCATCACGGTGGGATTAATACAGGTGAAATAGAGTTGTATTATGATTCCTTAAACAACCAGGAAGTAGCACAGTTTGTGCCTATTGAATATTATTATGAGATGGTCGAACATCGAAAACTTATCGATACCCTGATGCCTCCAAAAGGTGTATTGCTCAACATGGGGTTTTCGGTGAATAGTAGGGGTGCTGATTACGGACCGGCACTCAGCCAAAATAATGGCGCCTTGCTTTTCACCTCACAAAGAGAAGAGCTGAGTATGGAGATCAATAAAAACAAAAATGAGGATCTATACATCAGTTATGTGGATGCTTATGGGACCTGGTCTAAGGCTTATGCTATGCAAGAGATTAATTCTAATTACAATGAAGGTTCGGCCTGTTTAAGTGCGGATGGGAATACGCTGTATTTTTCTCGATGTGATTGCCCCTCGTGCTATGGTGATTGCGATCTCTTCAGTGCCATCTTGAAGGACAGCATATGGACGGAAATAAAAAACCTAGGAATCAATGTAAATAGTTTAAGTTGGGATTCACATCCCTCTTTATCCCACAGTGGAGATACCCTCTTTTTTGCATCAGATCGTTTGGGTGGTTTTGGTCTATCTGATATTTATTTTACTACGAAAAAGGATGGATCTTGGACACAAAGCCAAAATATGGGGCCTATTATCAATACTAGAAATAATGAAGTGAGCCCGTTTTTTCACCCACTGTTTAGGGTACTTTACTTCTCATCAAATGGACAGCTTTACAATTTTGGAGGATTTGATATTTATAAATCGTATAATATCATGGATAAATGGAGTGAACCTATCAATATAGGACCCTTGGTCAATGGAACGGGGAGTGAGTTCTATTTTACCATTGATGCAAATTCCAAAGATTTGTACTATGCAAGATCATCGTCTAAAGACTTGGATAAATTGGATTTATATTCTTTCCCACTTCCTATGGGCGCCAGACCCGATGCGGTAGCACAATTAAGGGGAAGTTTGACGGATGCTTTGAATGGAAAGCCTTTTGGTGGAATTGTGTCGGTAGTAGATATGGATCAAGGGGTAGAGGTTGCTCCTAAATACCTGAAAGAAGATGGAACTTTTGAGTTTAATTTAATTGATCAGAGAAATTATTTACTCGTGATACAAGGCGATGATTTCTTCAGGATAGAGGAAGCATTTTACTTAGATGGGTACGTAGAATTGAACAAGACGACAGAGCCTATGAATGCCCGTATGAAATTTGAATCTGTAGAGTTCGATAATGGTAAAGCTGAAATTAAGCCCGAAATGTATGGAGATCTCAATAAAATAATTAATTTTTTATATGATAATATTGAGTTCAAGTTAAAGATCTCTGGGCATACAGATTCTCAAGGATCTCAAGCACTGAATTTACAATTATCCAAAGATCGAGCGGAAAACATTCGAGACTATATTGTGATTTTTGCAGGTATTCTGGAAAGTCGTGTCGAGTGGGAAGGATTGGGAAGTTCTGTGCCTTTGGTGGAAGAAAATACTGAGGCAGATAAGAAAATTAATAGAAGGGTAGAGTTTCAAATCTACAGAGAAGGAGCGCTGGAAAAATAAAAGGCTCAGGCTCCTAGTGAGCGAATGAGTTTAGAACAACTTGATGATGTCGTTGAGGATAGCATAGCTCATCAATGCCAAGAGCAACACCATGCCTACTTTTTGAGCATTTTCTAGAAAGGTATCAGAGGGCTTTTTTCCGGTAACTATTTCCCAAGTTAAAAACACTACATGCCCACCATCTAATGCAGGTATGGGTAAGAAATTCATAAAGGCGAGTACCATGGAGAGCATTCCCGTAATACGCCAAAACCTTTGCCAATCCCAAGTACCACCAAAAATTTTCGCAATGCCTATAGGACCAGAAAGCGATTTACTCGCGGAGACTTCCCCAGCAAATATTTTTTTAAAACCTTTGATGTTATCCCAAACAATACTGAAAGCCAATTCAGTTCCTAGTGGGACAGATTCTGCAAACGTATATTCAACGGTGGAAATTTCATTCAATCGATTGGCTTGAAAGCCAATTTTACCTTCTTCATTGACCTCAATAGTTAAAGTTTGTTGGACATTAGATCGATTAATTAATAAAGTGATTTGGGTCCCAGCCAAGGTATCCATACTTGCTTGGAGTTGATCGTAAAATTCAATTTCAGCACCATTTAATGCGATAATTTTATCGCCTACCTGCAGTCCACCAAGATCCGCAGGGCTGCCTTCGATGACCGCACCAATATCAAAAATTAATCTATAAAAAATAAATTTTTGGGCATTGTTTTCTTCTGCAAAATCATCGACAAAATCATTGGGTATGGGTATAGTTAGTCTTTTTCCATCACGGTTTACCGTGAAGTATCCATCACTACTGAGTAGGACGGCTGGACTGGCCAAGTCTCTAAAGCGTTCATAATCTTCGCCATTAATATCAAGGATTCTGTCTCCCGTTTTAAGTCCTATGGACTCACCCAATTCATAAGCTACGATCCCGTATTTGTTTAATTCTTGTTTGGATAGATAGGTATCCCCTTGGGTATATTTAAATCCTATAAATATAATGACACCTAGGATTACATTGACGATGATTCCACCCATCATCACGATCAGTCTTTGCCAGGCGGGTTTGGACCTAAATTCATGTGGCTGAGGTACGGCGCGCATCGCAGTCACGTCTAACGATTCATCGATCATGCCAGAGATTTTAACAAATCCTCCTAAGGGAATCATACCGAAAGAATATTCAGTTTCTCCGAATTTTTTACCCCAAATTTTTGGAGGAAATCCAATAGAAAATTGTTCTACCCGCATGCCAAATGCTTTAGCTGCTAGTAAATGTCCTAATTCGTGCAACCCTACTAAAATGGACAAACCGAGAATCAGCTGCCCTACCATGATGAATACTTCCATTAATGAATCAATTCGTTTGCTATAGTTCTTGTTTCTTTGTCGGTATTGATTAAATCTTCCAAATTTGGAGCACGAAGATAAGATACTTTTTCGAGGCAGTTTTCAATAACTTCGGATATCTGTAAAAATCCTATGCGATCATGTAAAAATGCTTCGACGGCAATCTCATTGGCTGCATTGAGAATACAGGGATGGTTTCCCCCAGAAGTACAGACGTCATAAGCCAATTGAAGGTTTCTGAAAAGTTTAATATTGGGAGATTCAAAAGTCAGGTTTGAGTAATCTGTAAAATTAAATCTTGGGAAATCTGACGGGATTCTTTTGGGATAACCTAGTGCGTATTGTATCGGGAGTTTCATGTCAGGAAGTCCCATTTGGGCTTTCATAGAACCATCTTCAAATTGGACCAAGGAATGTACTATAGATTGAGGATGTACGATAACTTCTATTTGTTCGGTACGTAATCCAAAGAGCCACTTTGCTTCAATGACCTCAAGTCCTTTATTCATCAAGGTAGCAGAATCAATGGTGATTTTAGCGCCCATGACCCAATTTGGATGTTTAAGAGCTTGTTCTTTTTTTATGTTTTG
>Ga0114997_10003966_pt1 | contig 11528 bp, 7 predicted proteins | sample ArcticOcean_MG_C_2_FD_87045 | JGI IMG/M metagenome (GOLD analysis project Ga0114997, IMG submission 87045) | Marine microbial communities from western Arctic Ocean - ArcticOcean_MG_CB4_136 | ecosystem: Environmental > Aquatic > Marine > Oceanic | place: Arctic Ocean: Canada Basin | collected... | reverse complement strand
TGCTTGGTGGATTGTATTTGAATGAATTCAGCATTTGGAAACAAGAGAATATATTATATTATTTGATGATTCATATCCCGGGCGGTCTAGCGATTTTCTACATTTGTTTGGCTTGGTTAGGAGCGGCGATCGGCACCAGCCCCCATCGGTCGATTGGAACGGTATTCTTTGCACCTCTCTTCGTGTTCTTGGCCCATTGGGCTTATGGGCAGGGTGTCAACAAAGCTTGGGCTGAAATCCGCCGAACCGGTGGAAAGGCCGGCGAGGGTGCTCAAATCGATGACAGAGTACGCACAGCATGAGCAAGGCTCAAGCGAGTTATGAGGCCGGGGTCATATTATGGCCGCGAGTTTTCGAGAGAGAATTGCCGCCCCCGATTCAAAGAGCGACGACCAAGAGATTTGGCATTCGATACGAACTTGGCTAGTATTGTTAAGAATTGCAATTGTAATCATGACAATATTTATCGCAGAATTATTTGAAGAATATTTCATCCTAAATCTTTCTGTATCGGTTTGGGCAGTGCTGGTGGGAATCCCGATGTTTGTGCTTTTTTCAGTACTTATTATTCAAGGGGACAAAAAACTCGCGCCAGAATTCGAAGCCAGAAGGCAAGCTGCGATAGACAAAAACGTTCTAAAATACCCGATAACACATCGCAAATGAACGGATTCTCTAATCAAACCCCCCCCCCGGTGCGAGCACACTAACTGAATTTATTTGTACTCGTGTTAGCACCTATCGCGTGAACGGTCGTTATGCAGAGTACTGTACAGTTCTCGCTGACCTGAGTTTTGCTCTGCAAAACTCAAACCCCAGTCTGAATCCGCCACTGGCTAGCATAAACACCTGCGGATTCGACTAAATCCTCGTGAAGACCGCGCTCGACTATTGCTCCATCAACCATCGAAATGATCTCATCGGCTTTTCTTATTGTCGAGAGACGATGAGCAACCGCAATGGTGGTTCTTTGACTTCCGCTCGCAAGCAAATTTTCTTGAATTTTCTGCTCTGTCTCTGCGTCCAAAGCACTTGATGCTTCATCCAAAACCAATAGACTTGGATTCTTGAGCAAAGCCCTTGCCAAAGAAACACGCGCTCTTTGGCCGCCTGAAAGTTTTGCACCGCGATCCCCAACCATCGTTTCAAGACCATCTTCCAATTCACCGACGAATTTTGCAGCTCCTGCCATTTCCAAAGCGCTCATTACCTCTTCATCGGTTGCTTCTCGATTATAAACCACGTTTTGCTTCAATGAGCCGTAGAAAAGGAATGGCTCTTGGCTGACAAAGCCCATCGCGGCTCTGACCGAATCCAAAGTGAGATCTTGAACATCGACACCATTGACCAATACTTTCCCTGATTGCGGTTCGTAATAGCGCATTAACAATTTGAGAATCGTAGTTTTACCGGCCCCTGTATGGCCCATCACGCCAATAAATTGACCTGCTTTTACCTCGAATGATATCCCCGCTAAAACCTTGGTTGAGGTGCCAGGATAAGTGAAATGCACATCTTTGAATTCGACCGAGGTAATTGGCCCATCCAAATCGGTTGAGTCTTCTTTATCGGTGATTGTAGGTTCTAAATCGACCAAGGCGAAAACTCTTCGAGCGCTTGCTTCTCCCTTTTGTAATTGATTCACAAGCATACCAAAGATGAACATCGGCATGGTCATTCTAGTTGAGATCAATAAGAATGTTACCAATTGACCTGTGGTTATATCACCAGACTGTGTTAGAGATCCCCCTGCTGTAACCAATAGGCCGAACGCAATTCCCGCGATCGCGTATAATCCAGGCAAGAATTTATTTCTCACTCGACTGGCTGAAATTGCTTGTTCACGATAATTGCTTGACTCCCTATCAACTCGATTCGCTTCCCACTCTTGAGCATTATAGGCTTGAACCACCGATATTCCTGAGATGACGTTTTCTAGAACCGCGGTTATATCGCCAGTTGATTCCCGTTGTTGGCGGTATTTTCGCTGGACTCTAGTTGAGAATAGATAAACCAATGGAATTATCAATATCAGGGGAGCAAAGAGGACTGCGGCTAATTTCCAGCTCATTAAAGTTAGAATTAAAAATGCGGTAGCAAAGGTAACTGTTATCCTAATAATTGAGGTCGATGCATCGCTTATAACATCCTCTAATTGATTGACATCTGCGCTTAGAACACTCATCAATTGACCGGTTTGGCGCAGGTCATAATAGGAGGCTTCCATGTCGATAAGTGATTTTGTTGCATCTAAGCGAAGATCGTGTTGAACCTTATAGCCAAGGGTTTGCCAACAATATTCACTAATGCCTTGGAATACAGCCAAACTTGCAAATCCTAAGAATATCAGGAAACCATAACCGATCGCGAGATTATCGGTAAAAAGCGGAAAAACCGTTTCATCGAGAATTTCTCGGAAACCTCCAAAAAAACCTTCAGTTTTGTCACCCGAATAAAAATCGACCGCAAATCCAATGAACACAAATGGCAATAAATCGGCAAACCGAGCCAAACCATTCGAAAGGATTCCAACAAATGCTCGCTGCTTATAATTGCGGGCATAGGGCAAGATTCTCCATATTTGCTTACCTAAAATCTCGGTTTTATCGGAATTTAAATCCTCAACCGGAAGGTGGTCATACTGTGCTGCACGTACATGCCCTGCTCCCATGAGTTTAGGGCCATTGACGCACCTTCTTGAACTTGCGTGAAGCCATAACCTTCATTCACAACCTGAGGTAAGGACCCCATATGCGTGTATTAGGCCTCGTGCTCATCCTGTTGATTTCGTCTTTGTCTCCAGTAATTGCTTATTTTGAACCAACTATTGATGGGACCGACATTAATTTTAGAAATGGCGATGTTAGCACCACTCCAATCGACTCGATGCCAAATGACTTTTACGATGGGTTTTGGGTTTTAACTCATGAATACCCAATCCCAAGTACGTGGACTGCGAGCCTATCGGCTGCTGGCGTTGATTGTTGGTCTTATTTGCCCCCAAATGCATTCCATTGTGAACTCAATGGTCAAAGTGGGTCTGAACTCGCTCATCTCGGAGTCGAAGGAATGCTGTATATGCCGGCAAAATCCAAGGTCCACCCCGATGTAATGCCCGCACTTAATGGCGACAAAGATGTATATTTCATCGCAGAAGGTATCGGTGTACTAAACTTGGTACTTTCCGGTGAGCAATTACCAGAAGAAATTTTTGACAGAAACGATATTCAAGTATTAAGCCATGATTGGAGATGGGCAACCGTTGAAGCTCAAACCTCAGCGGTAGAATGGCTATCCCATCAATCCGAAATCGAATGGATTGAGCCAAAGTATGAGATGAAAATCCTCAACGATGAAGCCGACTCGGTAATGGGCGCTGATGTATTGCAATCAACAACTCAAATGGCTGGAATAAATGCAGCATGGAATGGTCTCGATGGCACCGGAGTCATCGTTGCCGTTGCAGATACAGGATTGGATAATGGGATTAACAATTCCAATATGCACCCTGACTTCAAGGATCATATCGTAGGAATCCATGATTATCCTATCGATTCAAGTATCTCCTCTTTTGTTACTTCAACCACATCTGATGGTGCATCTGATCTAGATAGTGGCCACGGTACTCACGTAGCGGGTTCGGTATTAGGAGATGGCACCCAATCTTCTGGGTCTATCAAGGGGCTAGCACCCGAGGCAGGACTGTACATGCAAGCAACCGAGGTATATACAGATTGGACGACTTATGCCGAAAATACCTATGGAGTAATAGATGGTTATAGTTTAACCGGTATTCCAGATAATTTGGCAGATCTGTATGACCAAGCGGTTGCAAACGGCTCTAATATCCATACCAATTCATGGGGTTCTTCAGTAAACGGCCAATATACGACCTCATCTATGCAATCGGATTATTCAGCCCGAAACCATACCGAGATGTTGATTCTATTCGCGGCTTCAAACGATGGCGTCGATGCAAATAGCGATGGAGAAATAGACTTGGATAGCCTCGGTTCTCCCGCTTCGGCAAAAAATGTTCTAACCATCGGTGCATCAGAAAATAACCGACCTTCAATCAATTACATATGGGGAACCGGTAATAACCCAATCTACTATGACCTACGTTCCAATAATACCGAAGGGATGGCTGCATTTTCAAGCCGAGGGCCTACCGATGATAATCGACAAAAACCCGACGCTTCTGCACCGGGGACCGATATCCTCTCAGCTCGAAGCAGGTCTGCATCCGGAACAGGGTGGGGCACCCACGCCAATACAGACTACCTCTACATGGGCGGGACTTCTATGGCTACACCACTAACTGCAGGTGCTGCTGCTTTGCTCTACCAGCATATGGCGGTAAATCTCAACAATTCTAATCCATCGAGTGCACTCATGAAAGGGATAATCGTAACAAGTGCTCGTGATATGACCGGCCAATATGGTTCTGCTACCAATGGCGCTGGTGAGCCGGCTCCTAATTCTCACGAAGGATGGGGGTTGGTCGACCTTGACCGGGCAGTTAATACTTCATGGCTCGATGGTGATTCGGTAAACACTGGAGATAGTTTAGGCTGGAGATTTACCGTTCCAAATAGCGCACCTGACCTCAAAATCATGCTTTCTTGGACCGACCCAGCAAGCACAACTGCTGCTGCGACCAATCTGGTAAACGATCTTGATTTTGCAGTCAAAGACCCATCGGGTACTTGGACAGAATTCGGTAATGATCTCGACAATATATTTGGTGGGACCGTTTCCTCGCCGACTGCAGGGATTTGGGAAATTTATGTTAACGGCAGTCAGATTCCAACCGGGCCCCAAACATTTGCTCTTGTTATGGACGCACCCTATGCAATGACCAATTTGACTACCGACCAAGATGGTGACGGTGTACTCGACGAAAACGACGATTGTGCGACAACTTACGGAACCTCGACCGAAGATACGACCGGTTGTCCAGATAGCGATGGCGACGGTTGGTCAAACGTCGGAGATGAGTTCCCGAATGACGGCACCCAATGGGCTGATTCAGATGGTGATTATTACGGTGATAACCCTGGTGGAACAAATCCAGATTCATGCCCATCGGTAAGCGGTACATCTACTGGAGACCGATATGGTTGCGAAGATAGCGACGGGGATACTTGGTCGAATTCAGACGATAGCTGGACTGCATTTGAGGGCGCTGATGCCTGTGGTAATACTACTGGAACATCTTACTTAGACCGAAATGGCTGTCTCGATAATGATAATGATGGTCAATCAAACCTTAACGATGCACTCGATAATGATTCGAGCCAATGGCTCGATAGCGATAACGACGGTTTCTATGATAATGCGAACCCCGCAACAAATTGGGATGATTGTCCAATTATTACCGGCAATTCAACCATCGATCTCCAAGGCTGTACAGATAGCGACGGGGACGGCGTCTCCGATGTTAATGACCAATGGCCGAACGATCCAAATAAGTCGATCGATTCTGATGGAGATGGATTCTCCGATGGTGAAGATGATTGTGTAAACCTAGCAGGAAATTCCACATATATTCTCATCGGATGCTTAGATGTTGATGGTGATGGCAGAACGATAGAATACGATATATTCCCTTCAGATTCAACCCAATGGGAAGACAGCGATGGCGATAATTATGGTGATAACCAAACTGGAAATGCTGCCGATGATTGCCCATTGATTTTTGGGACATCTTGGCAAAACAACTACCTCGGCTGTATCGACTCCGATGACGATGGCTGGGCAGATGATGAGGATGATTTCACTACTGAACCAACCCAATGGAAAGATAGTGATGGCGATTCTTACGGCGATAATAGTGGAGGGGTAACTCCCGATTCATGTCCTTCAGTAGCAGGAAATTCTACTACTGACCGCTATGGTTGTACCGATTCCGATGGTGATGGGCAATCTGATCTAAACGATGCATTACCAAATGACCCAAGCCAAAGTATCGATACAGATGGTGATGGCTATGGAGATAATCAACAAGGGACAAATCTTGATTCTTGTCCTAATACAGCTGGAAATTCAACCTTGGACCGCTACGGTTGTGTCGATACCGATGGGGATGGACAATCCGACCTGAACGATGCATTCCCTAACGACCCAACTCGAGCGGCTGATAGTGATGCTGATGGTTTCGACGACCTCGAAGATAATTGTCCCCAAGTTCCGGGCACATCCCTAAATGGTAGTGTTGGTTGCTTCGATGCTGACCAAGATTCATGGGCTGACCAAAACGATTCCTTCCCGCTTGAAGCGAGTCAATGGGCCGATTTTGATAATGATGGATTTGGTGATAATGCTGATGGATTGAATCCGGATGATTGCCCCGTAGTTACTGGAACCAGCGACCAAGACCGAAACGGCTGTGTTGACACCGATAGCGATGGCTGGTCTGATGAAACGGATCTATTCCTAAACGATCCAACCGAATGGGCCGATAACGATAGTGATGGGTTTGGAGATAATTCCGATTTATGTCCAATAATTGCTGGAACTGCGACCAATGGCTCAATCGGGTGTTTAGATTCCGATGCCGATTCTTGGTCGGATGACTTCGATTTCCTTTTCGGCGACTCAACCCAATGGGAAGACCTCGATTATGATGGTTATGGCGATAATAGTTCTGGGACCGATGGTGATGATTGTCCTGGAATCCATGGACTATCTTCGATGGATAGGAGAGGTTGTACCGATAGTGATGGTGATGGCTGGTCTGATGAAGGCGATGCATTCATCGATAATCCAAGCCAATTCAGCGATAGCGATGGCGATGGATTCGGAGATAATAACCAGCCCGGTGCCCAACAAGCCGACCATTGGCCTGAAGATGCTAGCAGGAACCAAGCCGAAGTGGTCCTATCTTGTGATAACGATGGGTTCAAACTCGATATAGCAAATATCAGTAGTGTTGCATTCAGTTGTAGTGTGACCAATGGAATCCAGAACCAACTTACGGTTCGTCTGGAATGGAAAGCGATGAATGCAGTTGATGCCGCGATTCGAACTCATGTTCTAATCCTAGATGCAGGAGAGACTAAGACCGTTGCTTTTGCTGGTGATGTTGTTGAATCTGGTGACCATACTTTGGTTATCGAAGCGAGTGAGCCAGGAGCAGATTCCAGTATGGCTTTCGTCTCGATTCCACTAAAAGCCATAAATACCGACGAAGGAGACAGTCTTTCGGATATTCTAGAGATTGCAGAAAACTTGAGTGATACCCAAGAAATCATCTCATTGAGCATAGTTGGGCTTTTGTTATCCGTCCTTTTAATCAACACAAAATTGAGACGAGACAAACGTAAAACTGACCGGCAAAGAACCATCAATTCTATGCGTTATCAACGCTTGCAGTCAGATCCAGACACACCGCAATTCGGGCGACTTCCGCCTAAGTTCTAAACCGAATCTGCTAAGAGGAGGACGGCTACCCACGGACTACTTCGCGGATATGGTGAAGTGGTTATCACCTGAGGTTTCCAACCTCATATCGTGGGTTCGACTCCCGCTATCCGCACTCATTCAGTTGAGAATTTATTCGTACGGCTAGCTAGCGCGTGAACGGCCGAATTGCAGATATATGTACAGTTCACGCTGACCATTCGACCTTCCTTCGCTTCGCTCGGTCAGTTCTCAGATCCCGCTATCCGCATTTTGAAGAGGTACTGCGAGCCTGTTGGATGCTTCCATTGGCGATGGCCGAGAGTTTTTCTTAATTCGTTTGAATTTCCGCTTCTGTATTTCTTGTGCCATATTTTCATCTCCTGGTTATTGTTCGATTGGGTTAAGGTGCTCTTTTAATTCTGAGATTGGGTTGAGTTCCTCGTTTAATTGCGAAAAAGCATCGCGGTATGCTTTTTCGCAATTAAATCTATGCATTGTATCCAAATGCAACGAATTCGTTTGTCCGACGTGGGTGGCTGAAGCGTAGAGAACCACAACGGGGCTCAGATGGCTTCTGCAGACGTTAACCGAAACCGAAGATGCCGAAAGGGTCTTGATCTGGCGGCAGGTACTTCTGAACTCACTCAACTTGGTTTAACTGAATTTGACTTGGGCATTGCTCTTCATCGGTACAGCGCTCTTCAAAATCGAATTTGTACCAAATAACTTCATTTTCCATTCCATTTATATCAGGTCCTTCCAGCCCAATCAAGTAGGTGTTCGGCAAAGAAGGAATCATACCTCCAATGTAAGCTTCATTCTCCCGATCTTCCCATTCCCCTATTGAGTATGAGAGATAATTCGAATGATTAAGATCCTTGAGTAGAACTGTGTCCCACAGTATGTCGCCTTCGTCTTCCCAGGTCAACCAGAGGCCATCCCAGTCATTGGTTAGACTTAGGTTCGTGTATGAATGGACTGGTTCGTCTCCTGCTTCAAAGATGATGCTCTCCTGATCATGCAAGACAAACGACTCTCCTTGGCCACTGTACAAGGCACAATCATATTCATGATTCGAAGTGAACGACGAGAGGTCGAATTCCACTGAAACCTTCGATTCGGTCACAGCCGGATAATCGATGTAGCCGTACTTCTCAACGATTTTCTCAATGAAATCATGAGGGGAAATCACTGCGTTCTTCGCCACTGCAAACTTCTGAGATCCTTCTCCATCATCACAATAGAGCTGAAGATTCGAATCGGTGATGTCGTATACTTCCACAGTCAAGCCCGTTGTCCCTTGCTGGATGAGGTTGATCTGGGGCCCATTTGGAGGTACTGTAGCTTCGGGCTCGACTTCAGGTTGCTCAAACGAAGAACCGAAGGTGTTGAAGCCTGCCCAAATTATTATGGTTGACATGAGTAAAACTATAACTTTGGCAATGGTCACGAAATCAACTCCAAGCAATTTCAATTGTGTGATAACACCAACCAGGTGGAGTGCACTGAGGACCATAAGCATCGAGATGGTTGCTGTTTCCATCCCATAGCATCTGCTCATCACCGTTGGCATTTATTTCCATCGCATAGTGCTTTGAATTGTAACGAATTGACGCGAATGCATGATATGCTTCGGTAACTGGCACCAACCCGCCAGGGCCATATATCCTGACAATGAGCTCAGGATCTTCTTCTTCGGTTTCAGAAGGGTCTGGGTTGTCTGAACAGAATCCACCGTCATGTAGTTTATTTGTATTATCGATTGAAGCAAGGTAGCCTGAATCCGAATGATCTACTTGGTTTGGATCCTGAATTGTCAATTCAAAGGTTGCTTCCCAGGTCCATCCTTCATCGCACGGTGGTTTCCAATTGTCATTTCTATCATAGTTCATCTTAAATTCCACATAGCCATTCAAAGGACCTGTAGCAGGAGTTGTTGATGTTGCTGATGGGAAATTCATGAGTATTGCAAGTTTTCTCACAATGTAAATTCGCAATTGCCTATTATATAAAGACAGTCCCGAATGAAAACCACCAGTCTTTATTACTTTTTATATCCCAATGTGGCGATAAATTGTATATTTCGCAAAATTTCGGGAAAAATTGTGCAGCCGAAATATACCTTTTCATTCGTGTCATGATGTTGACGGGGCCAGATTTTCCGGCCATTTCTTCACGGCACTCAAATAAACCCCAGAGTTCAAATTAAACTTCGCCAAAAGTAATTGAGCGAATAAATGAAAATGAAGGCAGACTAAGGGATTCAGCGTTTAGACATCATTGGCTCTGCTTGGTATGAGTTGACCAACACTGGAGAAGAGCAAGTGATGTCTATCAGAATCGTCTTACAATCATCGGATGCTTGGAGATACGTCTATCAGGATGGTACATCGTCTTTAATCATAGAAGAAGAGCTTGGATCGAATTGGAATGGTCCAACTATCACAACAAACAGCGTTGGGGTGGAGCAAGCCGAATTTGAACTGGTCAGGTTAAATGCTTTGAATCAAGGATTCAATAAGAGTCAACGCAGCGAACTCTGTAAGGTGCTGACCGAAGCATCAACCGCATTGATCGCATTTCTTCCTGCGTTGAATTATAATTCAAGTGAAGCATATATTCAAGAGTAATCGTCAAACCGCCCAAGACATGAACAGGCAGATGACCGCACTCATTCTGACCTCGATTTTTGTTTTAGCGCCTTTATCAGGCTGCTTTGGCAATGCTGAAGCAAAAGCTGTAGATGCAGCTGATGATTTCCAAATCGACTTTGTTGATCCTACTGATGCTACCATAAAAACCGGAGAATGGCACGACTTCACCCTTGAGGGGGTGGGAAATGCTATTTCTACTGAAGCAGATGTTTTATTGTTCGTCAATGGATCCTATATACCAGAGCATATCGTTTATGGTGGCGAAAATACGGTTAAAGGAATGCTACTTACCACACCTTATACCACCAATGTCAATATTACATTCATGAATTCCAAAGGCGAATCTGAAGTATTACAGATTCCTATTGAGAATGGAACTCCGATCGTCAACGGTAAGGATTGGTTCGAAAAAATGGATTTCATCACCAGCATTTGTAGTGATTCAACCAAGTGCGGCGGATATGTCAACCGGTGGATGGGAACACCGAACCCCGCTTTTGAGCGTAGTGCTTCCTTTTTCCAAGGCCACTTTGAAGGCTTAGGATATGAGACCCACATCCTGAGAGTGATCGATCACGGCAACCCTACCGAGCCTGAAAGTCTCAATGTCATCGCATGGAAAGAGGGCCGTAGAGATGACTGTGTCCAAGGAATGGGTGCACATATGGATATCGCACCACCGGGTGGACCTCCTGGCGGAGGAACCTATGAGGGCGCCTATGACAATACCGCAGGTACTGTTGCAGTAATGCTATTTGCTCGGGCATTCGTCGATTTGACTTTCGAATGCGATACCTTCCTCGCACTTTGGTCTTCTGAAGAGGAAGGCTTGAGAGGCTCGAGCGCATTTGCTAACAATAATTGTGATTATTGCTTACCTCAAGACAAAGAATTAGAATTCTACATCAACATGGATATGATGGGGATTTCTTGGCCGGCCAAAAAAGCTTCAGGAGATCCATTTCCCTATCACGCTTGGTCTGGTCCTGATGCGGATCCAGAGGTCCAAGATGTCGAGATAACTTCGGTATTGGAGCAAGTTCACTTCGATATTTTGAAAGCGCCAAGAGATTTGAGAATCGATGGTGAATACGGTGCTGGTTGTGACCAGCACTGGGACGAGCACGCTGATTTGACCCTCGATGTCCACGAGGATACGTTCGGACGCTCAGATCACGTAACATTCCGAGATTTGGGCGCACAAACCATCTTCCACCTCGGGGCTTACGATGCCGATTATTCGGCTTACCACAGTCCATCGGACACTTTGGATAACATGGTTTCAGTAGTTGGAGGCCAAGAAGAATTAGAAAATAGTATGGAATTCGTATTATGGGCTGCATTCTTGGAATTCGTAATCGCAGATCAAAATCCGAATGTGCGCAACCTAAACGCTTGATAGCGAACCGAAAGTTTTCACAACTGCCATCGTCACCCCGTAGCAGATAATGGTCATCAAACAGGCTA
>Ga0114997_10003965_pt1 | contig 11530 bp, 3 predicted proteins | sample ArcticOcean_MG_C_2_FD_87045 | JGI IMG/M metagenome (GOLD analysis project Ga0114997, IMG submission 87045) | Marine microbial communities from western Arctic Ocean - ArcticOcean_MG_CB4_136 | ecosystem: Environmental > Aquatic > Marine > Oceanic | place: Arctic Ocean: Canada Basin | collected... | reverse complement strand
TGACTCCACTATCATCGGTGGGCAACCATTCCCCGGCGGGTAATTCTTCCCAAGTTGCAACCGTGGTTTGACTAGCCATTTCTACTACATCTGTACTAAGAGAAGGTGTTTGTTTTTTGTTTTTTAGATTCGGTTTTTTCTTCTTTTTCAACAATGATAAAACAACTCCGACCAAAACCAAAATGAAACCACCTGCAGCCATTACGATAATAGTCATCATATCCATTCCACTATCTTCTCCGACAGTAGATTTTACATTGTCTTTTTGTTGTTGTGATTTAAAGATCTCCAAACATCCTTCGTATTCATCGGCATAATTGGAATATATTTCAGGGCATCTATCAGGCCACTTTGCTTCGGTGACAAATTGCCCAATAAGCCGACCTTCAGTCCAGCTCTCATCAGCCCAATTATCACCATATCCATCAGCATCAGTATCGTTCCACTGAGTGTTCTCACTTGGAAATTTATCGTTTTGATCTGAGTATCCGTCGCCATCATAATCGATACAGCCTATTTGATCGATGGTGGAATTACCACTTTGGCTAGGACAATCATCACCACCATCCACATTTGAATTATCACCATGGCCATCGCCATCTGTGTCAACCCATTGGCTTGAATCATTATCATTCCAATCTAAATCTGAATACCAACCATCACCATCGAAGTCGATCTCACTTGGAGCACACCCATCCGAATTAACGAACCCGGTTTGAGTGATTGGCGTCATAGGACATTGGTCGACATCGTCCATGAATGTATCATAATCAGTATCTCTTTCACTAGGACCGCAGCCGTTATCATCGACTGATTCAATTTGCTCTGCCGGAGTTTCAACACATAAATCATATAATCCAGAAGCAGCATGATCACCTACTCCATCACCATCTGCATCGAGATATTGTTCTGGGTTATCTGGTAAATCATCATCGGAATTTGCCCAACCATCACCGTCATCGTCCAAACAACCAAAGGTGCCGTTCTTGTTAGAAGTCCCATTGATTTGAGGACATTCATCGCCCTCTAAACCGCTGAGGTTATCACCGAAACCATCACCATCTTGATCTGCCCATTGGCTCGGTTCCGAAGGGAATACATCGGCATTATTACCAACTCCATCCAAATCTGAGTCAACCCATTCTGTTTTATCTGTTGAGAAATCATCTCCTTGGTCTGACCAACCATCACCATCTTGGTCGAGACAGCCGGTTAAATCTTCGGTTGAGTTTCCGAATTCTTCAATACAATCATCGCTATTATCTCCGAATGTATCCGAATCAGTATCATTCCATTCGCCAGAATCTTCAGGATGTGAATCATCGCTATCAGCCCAGCCATCGCCATCACTATCAACACAACCAACAACCGGATAAAGAGAGTTACCCGCTTGTTGATCACAATCATCGAGGTCGTTGGTAATTCCATCTTCATCGTCATCTAATTGATTCCCAGCACACCCATTTGGATCGACGGTTATTCCTTCGGCTGTTGATGGACACAAATCATGGCCATCCCAAATGCCATCAGAATCCGAATCTGGCAAAATATGGCTCATATTTACTCCAAGCTTTAACCAAGAACGATAGCGATCCCAAGGACCAAGTGAGGTGAATCCCATATCTTGCCATTGAATAGCTGCAGAATCAGTAAGTAAAAACTTTGCAAAATTAATGTTTTTGACAATCCGATCTGTAGAGATGAACATCCTCGCATCAGATTGTAAGGGCCAAGAACCATCTTCTGAATTATTTATTGATGCGTTGATGATTATAGCACCATCTCCAACCGCATCCAAAGCGCCATGGGTAAAATTATCTACCAATGGAATAATGTAAATTCCATTCGAGTTCTTCAGGGTATAATCCAGTTCGGTATAACCGATACTACCTTCACCGGTCTGGCCGGTAACCCCACTGGTGACATCTTGACGTAATTCACCTACAACCGCTCTATAGCGAGAGGAAGTAGATGAGTAAATTGAATCTCGGTCGGGGCAGTTTTCGCATAATAGAGTATCTTTGAGAGCCCATAATTCAGTTAGGTTTTCCCATCTATGCGCAAATACGATCTCCTCATCATTACATGAAGAATTTAAATCAGACCATTCAGGAATATTGTCCTTATCGTCATTGGGGGCAATAGAATCCAAATCCATTGCTACCATACCATCAAATGTAGCCAATGAACTTCTACTATCATCCGAAACAATCCATCGTAATTGGCCCATCGACAATGCACCCCCTTGAGTCTGAAGACAAGCCTCGGTCGCACCACCAGCCTTGACCATCATAGCTCCTGCCATACGGCCGTACGGAACTTCGAGAATTTCACCAGCCGTATTTTTACAATCCCATAATCCGGTATCGGAATTATTTGCAGCCTTGGTCGCAAAACTTGGGTCAACCCCATTTGGATGTGCGCCGAGATAGGCCTTTCCATTGCAAACATCAACTGTAGTAGTCGTTCTATCGACATTCCAAACCTCAACCGATTCAAAGGTGGTTGGATACCATTGACGCCAAGCGGTTCTCATCAAATCGCTACTGAATTCGCCGTGAACTCTAATATGACCATCTTCGACGATATCGAGTGAAGTATAACCTCTTCTCCAACCAATTGCTAATCTTTCCCCCGCTGAATCTAATGAAATTCCATATACGCCTCGATTATTATTATTGGATCCAAAACCAGTCATGGTTCCAAGAGAGGACCATACATCTGTTCGGTAAACTTTGAGACTGCTAGAGCGCCCCATCGCAACAAGAATCGTACCACCATCGGGGGAGATTTCAAGATCATAAATATCCGAACCTGGTAAAAAGTCTGCCATTTTTGTGCCATTGGAAATATAATGTATTACAACAAGATCATCGTTTGCTCCAGTTGCAACCCATCGCCCATCAGGACTCACTTCTACATCACCTACTGATTGGGAATGATCTGAAGAATTCCATAACCGGGTACCATTATTTACCCAATAAGCATGAACTTCGATAAATGTGCCAATTATTAGCAGTCGATCATCTGGAGTTGTATCCAAACCGCCAATAGATCCCGGTAGGGCTAGCCATTCATGCTCTAAAGACCAATTTGAAGTAAAAAAAGAGCGAACCGAATCACTTGAATTTTGTATGAATATTCTGGTCCCATCATTCGACCAAGAAAGTGAATTAATGTCAGAGGATGAGACCGACAAATTTGTAATCAATTGGCCAGATGTTGAATTGATGACTGCAGCTCCACCGTCATCACTTGCAATCGCCATCGATTCACCATCTGGTGAGATTTCAATCTCGTTTATATCACCCGGCATCTGATATAGATGATGTACGTAAGTTCCTAAGGAATCATAAATTTGAACACCATTATCTCTGCCACCCACATAATAATAAGAATCATTTTTTGCCCAATCAACACCGGATATTCTACTTCCAGCGGGGCTTGAATAATCTATATTCTCAACCATTACATTATCCCAATTATGCATTGTGGTTTGCTCGAAATCCGCTAGCCCGTCGCCATTCGAATCTGGACAGCCAAGACCAGTAGTTGAGTTTGCAGTTCCCGCCGCGAATGGACAGATATCTAGCGAATCGTCAATGCCATCACCATCCCCATCAGCAGCATTAACCAAAGGAGTGAATACTACCAAAACCATCAATGCTGAAAGCAAGAAAGCATTGCGCATAGTTTCCCGGATTCGTCTTTACACTCAAAGGTTAGCCATGAATGATTATCTCAATACTCATAGAATCCTTTGCCAGATTTCCGTCCAAGCGTACCGGCATCAACCATTCTGCGCAACAGAGGACTCGCCCGATACTTTGGGTCGCCAAACCCGGCCAAAAGAACATCCATGATATTGAGGACGGTATCTAGGCCAATGAAATCTGCCAATGCGAGTGGGCCCATCGGATGGTTCATCCCTAATTTCATAACACCATCTATTGCCTCTTTGGTAGCAACTCCCTCTTGTAAACAGAAAATGGCTTCGTTAATCATTGGACAAAGCAACCTGTTTGAGATAAATCCAGGGAAATCCTCACTCGTGAGTGGGGTTTTACCCATCGATTCAGCAACTGAGACAACCGCTGCGTTGGTATCAACGCTGGTTAATTCACCATTGATTATTTCGACCAATTTCATAAGCGGTACCGGATTCATGAAATGCATGCCAATGACCTTATCTGGGCGGTTTGTCGAGGCGGCGATTTTAGTGATTGAAATAGAAGACGTATTGGATGCTAAAATACATTCAGGTTTGCAAATTTGATCTAATTCACTAAATATTTCAACCTTAAGGGCGAGAATTTCAGGGACCGCTTCAACAACCAAATCTACTTTTGCACAGACTGAACGCTCGGTTGAGGTTGTAATTCTGGCTCGTGCATCGTCAGCTTGTTTTTGGGTCATCCGTTCTTTTGAGACAAGTTTTGCTAAAGAGCGTTCAATTGTTGCAATTCCTCTTTCGACAAATTCGTCCTTGATATCAATCATTACGACGTCGTAACCAGCACAAGCCGCAACCTGAACAATTCCATTACCCATTTGACCTGCGCCTAAAACCGCAATCGATTCTATTGCCATAAAGACCGCCAACGCATGACCCTTGATGAAATCATTCCCACTCAGACTTGGGCTTTCTTCTCTTTAAGCCAATCGTCACCAATAGAATCAGCACAAGAATCCCCAAACCGATATTTACTAGATTTTGACTCGTCATTGAGGAATCAGAAATAATTTCTTCCTTTTCAATCGTTAGTGTGTAATTCAATTCCACTTGATTTCCAACATCATCTCTCAATCTCAAAATCGCAGTCCATTCACCTGGACTAGCACTACCTAACTCGTATTGATTGGCTAATGCAGTCTCCTTTCCTAAAGATTCATACGAATTAAATACCGAGACATTATCATATAATATTATTAGATCATATCCGATATCTTCCAGTTGAAATGGTATTTCCAAATATGCATAAATGCGACCGTTTTGTTCGATTAATTCGACACTTCCTTCAGGGACTTTTGAATCCATTGTAATATTCAAATAGGCTGAATCACGGTTACCTGCAGCATCTGTGGCGGTACATATTATCGCGGCACTCATCCCATTCAATAAGGCAGGATCGGTGGTTTCCCATGGATTAAATGGGAAATTAAACGATGTCGAATTGACTTGGTATTCGACCTCAACTGTTGAGGTTTGGTCGGCACAATTAACTGTTAAATTGGGCTCTGAAAGTTGACCTTCTAAGAATAGAGATTCACCGCTAATAGGTTTGCGCTTTTGGTCAGCATCCATAGTTATCCAAGGGTCGATTCCATCAAACTCGGCAGCGAAATAAAACACCCGATGGATACCTAGTCCATCGACGACGAGACTATAGGAATTCGATCCTTGGTCCAAAGAAATGTTAAGTTGAATCAATTCACCGACTCCGGTTCCTGTTTGGAGAATAAATGAACCACCATCGAGAACTTCATCCAAACGCCAAGTTTGCTCTGGACCAACATATAACCAAGCGGTTTGGGTCGAGATATTGGTAAGCGTTCCATTCCAAGGAACATCGAGAGTGGGGGTATATATTGATTCATTTAGGGTGATATTACGACATTGCTCGACCTGATTCCGCCCGGAGTCGAATACTTGTAAACAGATCACGTGTGGTCCTATCGTATCCAATTGGTGGACCCATCGGCCGAGTAAACTGGTCAATTCAGGCAGATTCATCCAAGGCTCCTGATCTATTTTGAATCTCATATCTGCCGGTTCTCCAACATCACCCCAACGTAAACCAATCACATGGTGATCGAGAATTTGCCCCTCGAAAGGTGAAGTCCAATTCAGAATGGGATATATCGAATCGACTGAGAGTTCAACTATGGTTGAACCCCAATTCCCGGCACTATCTCGGGCTAAAACCGTGATATTGTTTTGGCCTTCGGACACATTGAACGAATGCAATTTCCAATTGTCATCTTGGTAAGGGTCTTGAGCGATGCTATCAAACCACCATTGCGAGCCATTCTCAGCCCGGCAATTAAAAACCGCTCTCGATTCATTATGAACTTGAGAATAATCATGATTACAAGCGATAAACGGTGCTACTGTATCTCTAGAAATATCAATGTTAATTATTGCAATCTGACCAGATCTATCAATTGATTTTATTTCAAATGAATTCTGACCTTCAATCGTCAAATCGACAGTTGAATTAAACCAAAGTGGTTTTCCAGTCGAATTTGAAGAATTCCAACCGCTTGAGTTTGAGCTTGAAAATATTTGAATCCCTTGGATGGTAGTGAATGAATATTGCTCGGCTTTAATCGTCAAATTTGCAATGGACATATTGCTTAAATCTCCTACTTGTGAACTTATCTCAAGGTAAGGTATTTCATCATCGTGAACCACCCAATTTGTTGCAAAGGCAGATCGACCAGAAACATCTGTGATTTTAAGATAATATGTATGCACTCCACCATCTTCGCTTAAGTTAGTGCTCAACCAAATCTCCCTTAGAGTTTGATTAAAAGTTGAAAGGTTTGTGATATTCACCAATGAACCATTCAGTAGCATTCCAATAACAAACACCTCGTTATCCGAAGTGGAATTCCATTCTATTCCACTTGCATTAAAGCCACCACCAAGATCTCTGCCATATGCTGAAATTTCGGTATCATTAGCATGATGAGAGCCTGTGAGTGGATTTGAAAAAGTAACCAATGGCGCGGTTTCTTGTAAATTATAGGTTAATGGAATCATCAACGAGCCACCAATGTCCAAATCCATCTCGAGACTACCTTTCCAAATCCCAACGTCGCTGGGCATAGAACCGTTGATATTTATCGACCATGCTTTGGCAATATCTCCACCTAAGAGGTTGCTACCGTTAGGGAATTGGCTAAGAACCTCAGTCGAATTTAGTTCACTCCAATTTCCAAGTTGTAAATTATTGCCCCCTACTTTATCGATACTCATCCAAAAGGTTGTATTGCCAGTCGGCACATCATATCCGTGCACTACTATCCACCATTGGCCATTATCGGGATTATTGACTGCAACTTTTTCAGCGCTATTCCAACTGCCCGATCTGCCTTCCTCCTCATCATTCCATCCGATGGCTCCGTCGGAATTGGCATCGTGATATAGATATAAATCGAGGTCATCCCTTACGCCATTACTATCTATTTCAACTTCCAATCGGGTTAGATTATCTACTGTAAATGGATAGATATAAGAAGAGGTTGAAGCCGAACCGGCTGTATCTTGGCCAACACTTTCGTTAGCAGCAAATATTGCCCTTGACCAGCCGAATGCCCCGACATTATTGAGCGAGATATTCATTGTAGAAGCTACTATTAAAGATTCATTGATCTCACCATCTGACCAATTTGACACCACCCAACTATCGTTGCCTGAAATCGCGGCAACATGACCTACCGATATGTTGACTGGATTATCATTGGTCAAAACCCCGTGCATAGTTGAATGCAATAGGATTTGTTTGATACCTTCGGTAGCCTCGCCAACCAAAATCTCTCTATCGCCTCCGGTATTGGTTTGCCTAGTCCATATACCTGAACCGCGATGACCATTATCTGAAGACATCTCTACATTGAGAACCCAGTCAGGATAATCGGGACTAAGTCCAGCATATGGGTGAGTAGTTCGAGATAAAATATGAGCATCAATGTCGGTATAGCCATTATCTGGCCAATCTATATCGACAATCATAGAACCATGGCTAAATCGTGCTGGCCAATCGATTGCAACCGCTTTCCAATCACCAGATTCTGCTCTCCAGCCCCATCTTTGAGCACCTTGAATCCAAGTTTCACGATAGAGTGATTGATTCGAGAGGTTTCCATCTACTGTTGGTGGAATCCAAGAGTATGGACCATCTGAAGCAACAGTTGTTAGCACCGGAAGTTTCCACGAATAATTACCATCGTCAAGAATTATTTGAGTCATATGTAAACCGGGAACCGCATCTGCAGGCACCTCGACAGAAAAAGAAAACTGAGTTGAAAGATTAGCCGGAATAGTGGTGTTTATAGAATTCAAGGCAATCCAAGGATCATTCACATGAGCAAAACCAGTAATGTCAATTTCTATCGGCACAGGGTCGATAATAGAGGTGCGAACATTTTCCATCCACCCCGCCAAAACAATTCCATCAGCATCGATATCCCATGGGTTTCCAACCCTTACCTCGACTTGGGGCGATGCATATGCATGAGTGGTTAACTCAACGAATTGATCGCCCGAATCCCATTCGCCATCGGCAACATATGAGTCGTTATTGCTATCGTTCCAAAAAATACCGTCGCCATCGGTATCGTTCCAGCGATAAAATGTCAAATATGGCCGATTCTCCGATTGATAATCACCATTGCCATCAAAACCACCCGGTGCCATTGTAGCACGAGCGCGCAACATGGTTTCGTTACCGATTCCTTTGGATGAATTATTGCCGAACATTATTACTGGGAAGGCGAAATCTGGACGGGAGGCTTGGTAGCCATCCCAACCATTGCTGGCATTTACCTCGAAATTATGAACTTCGTGAGAGACTGCGACCATCGTTGTTGCAGCAGCACTAATATTGATGGTCGAATTTGATGGGTTGATAAAAGTAACTTGATGGGTTGAATTTTCCCCTGGCAATAACCAATTAATACCCGCTTCACGATGAACCCCTTCGTTATTGCCAGCCATTACTGCTGCAGGACTTACCATCCAAGTGCCATTCATTCCTTTTATCGATTGAACCGCACGACCAGCATCAAACCAACCAGCGCCCTGAGTATTTGGGTCATAACCCAAATCCTGTGATGTCGACATAACAATGTCACGAATCACTTGAGAGTTAGGGATGGTGCCGAATTCCTCGTACCAAGCTTGGTGAACCAATGCCATCAATCCCGCAGCGATCGGCGTAGAAAGAGAGGTTCCAGACCATGAACTGGTAGCCGAATTAGCATTGGTATTCTCGTTAAGTGTAGTATCGCCGGTAGCCGACCAACCAACAGCAACGATGTCTGGGTCCATTCGCCCTTGCGAATTAGGACCGCGGTCGGTCCAAGAAGCGATTTCACCCCATGACCGAGCCGAGCCAGAACCACGTGACGAAGCTGCACCGACAGAAATTATTCCCGGTGAACCTCCTGGACTTGCTACGGTTCCATATCCATGGCCACCATTTCCAAGTGCGACCAAATAGGTAGTGTTGGTTGAATAGACTCTAGTAAGCCAATCCAAGTACATCGACGATGCATCAGTTCCCGCATCAACAACCCCTGAATAACCAAATGAAAATGAGCCAATAGATGCCTCATCGCCTGTATCAGGAATACCATCATAACCTTCAGCAACGAATCTCCAAGCCTCAAATGATGAGCCGCCGGCATAATAATTCGCTACTGCAACCAAAGTTGCATTCGGAGCCATACCGGTTACTGCGCCATTGTCCACCACTCCTTGAGCCGCAATAGCAGAGGCGCAAAGTGTGCCGTGATTTCCACCTGCACCACTCGCATCATTAAGCATGAACATTACCAGATCACCATTGCCAGCAATACGGTCAGACAAACCATTCCTAGTAGCATATGTCAAAGCAAACGGAAGACTATTATTACCATCTGCAATCCAATAAATCATACCACCTGATAAATCCCATAATCCATCACCATCAGTATCCAAACCACTAGTTTCTGAACCTTTTCTCATCGGCTGTTCATCATCGAAATTACCATCTAAATCCAAGTCTGCATAAACTGTTGTATACAAACCTGCAATTTGGTCATCCACGACTAAAATCGGCACATTTGCACCAACTCGGTTCACAAGATTGGCGTCGGGGTGGAGACCGTGGTGAAAGATTCCTGACAAAGAAATGATTCCACTAACATTCAACCCATCAACATCGGTGATATTATCGCTATCATTATCGACGTCGGTCGAGGTTGTATCGGCGTACCATGAATTGCCAGATCCTGCAAACGCACTTGCGCTAGATAACCAACCTGACATCGACAAGCCATCGTAAGCGATCGGCCAACCGTTCCAAGGCGAGCTCGAATCATTAACTCTGGCTTGAGTTCCATTCAAATCCGGATGGGCGAAATCAATACCTGAATCAACTACTGCTACCTTAATTCCATCACCTGAAATTCCAAGTGATTGGGCAACATCTGAATTGTGTAGATCTGTCGATTCGACGGTCATGGGTTCTGGGGTCAAATCAAAATCTGAACGCTCAGGAGTACCTGGATCTTCATGAATTACTAACACGCCGTACACCCCTGGCAATTTCTCTACAAGTTCACCAGGCATTGTAACAAGTCTGTGCTGCAAAATGCCGTCCAAGTCTTCAGGATTTGTTTGAACTAAATTCCCTTCAGACTGTTCAGGCAATAAACCATGAATTTCTTGGAAACGGTGTAACTCTGACAATACCATTGTTATGACGGTAACAGTAACCTGTTCTTGATTGGTGTAAAACTGCAAATTTGGTAAAATTGTTGCACCAGGTTGGTCGATTAATGGAAAGGTATCATTAGCAATACTAGAAAGTTCTGAAGAAGATATTTTCTCATCCGCTTCAATGGTCAAAACACCTGACCAAGAGGAAAGAACGAGCAGGCCAACCAACATCACCGCTCGCATGATTGAAAGGGGTGGCCTAGACCACATAGCCTGTTCCCTTTACTGAATTTGGTAGAACTTGCTATAACAAATAAAAAGTAGCACAAAATATGCGCCGCTGGCTCGAACTCAAACAGGTCCTAAGAACCGGCTGGACCAGAGCAGGGGTCGACCAACCGGAAAGCGTCGCAGCACATTCTTGGGGAATGGCAATCCTAGCAATGCAGAATTGTCCGCCAGAATTGAATAGATTAAAAGTTCTTGAAATGTGCATAATTCATGACCTACCCGAGGTTATCGTCGGTGATTTAACCCCTCATGATGACACCTCAAATAAAAAGCAAGACGAACTGGATGCGATGAAAATACTCGCTCCGCAATGGTTGGCGCTATTTGAGGAATACGAGAACCAAATTACCCCCGAATCACGATTTGTCAAGTATTTAGACAAGTTAGATATGGCTTCAATGGCCCGGTTTTACCAAGAAACTCAAAACCTCGATCTAAGTGAATTCATCGAATCGACTAGAGATGTGCTGACCGAAAAAGACTATGACTAAATCTGTCTCGGGGGAGGTAGAGTCCTGTAGTGTAGTGGTCCATCATTTCGGGTTTTGGTCCCGGGGACACCGGTTCGACTCCGGTCAGGACTACTCTGAATGTTATTGTTGATAGCGTAGCCCTGACCTTCGCGTGAACGGTTGTTTTGAATATTGCTGTACAGTTCACGCTTGGCATCGAACTACCTTCGCTACGCTCAGTCCAGTTCTCAACCTTGGGTGTATTGTTTAGTTCTGTACTTCGTGTTTCGAAAACGAAACACTCACCCTCCGGTCAGGACTACTCTGAATGTTATTGTTGATAGCGTAGCCCTGACCT
>Ga0114997_10003964_pt1 | contig 11532 bp, 9 predicted proteins | sample ArcticOcean_MG_C_2_FD_87045 | JGI IMG/M metagenome (GOLD analysis project Ga0114997, IMG submission 87045) | Marine microbial communities from western Arctic Ocean - ArcticOcean_MG_CB4_136 | ecosystem: Environmental > Aquatic > Marine > Oceanic | place: Arctic Ocean: Canada Basin | collected... | reverse complement strand
ATCGGTGAAACAATTGCTCGTCCTTTGTAATTGGTTCGGTTGATTGCGTAGATTTATTTTACTGCTTTAACCGATCCTCTTTGGATCTTGAGATGGGCTACAAGAGGGGATAATAATCGGCCACAAGTAGTACCGTGGTCCGATAGAATATAGGTGACTCGGACCGGTGGTCCATCGTTTACTTGTCTGATCAACAATCCTTCTTTAGCCAAGTAAGTCAACTTATCAGATAGAGTCCTCGAAGATATTCCACTGAGCAGAGTTTTGAGTTGATTGAAACGGCGCGGACCAGCGATGTATAATGCGGCTAGGATTTCAATCGTCCATCGAGAACCGAATACATTGAGTGCCTCGACTGCAGCTTCAACCTCCCAGGTTGTGCTCCATGGCCCTTTATTCGAATGTTCAGCCAGTAAATCTCTAATCATTCGACCATTGTCGATAGTGCCCTTAATATGACTCTCCAAATCATCGAGAACTGTACTTGGCAACTCCAATGGGGGCTCAGGCATGATTTGCCACACGAGGTGTTAGAGATAAAACATAGTGTTATCCGCACACCGTAGTTTCAATGACCATAATATGTTGGTTTTCGCCCTTCAATGAGGGCCGATAAACCTTCCAATGCATCGTCTGTTGAGAAGATCAGTTCTAAACTTTCGAGTTCCTTTTCCAAGCCTGCGATGAGTTCGTTCGTTCCTGCTTGGTCGATTAAATCGCTAGCCATTTGGAGGGCTATTGGAGCGGTTTTAGATAAGGATTTCAATTGACGCGAAACGTTTCGGTCCGCTTGGTCGAATTCGACCGGGCAGTTTCCGGAGAGGATTGTTGGCAAATTTTCATCGCTGTAGAAAGCATCGGCAAATAGAGCGACCTTAGAATTGGGATTGGTTGGTTTACCAGGATATTTATTTGCAGGTTTACCAGTTTCAGCCAGTTCCACAATCGTGCGATTCACTGCTGCTACATCGACCAAGTTGCTGACCAGTCCAAGATCAGCAGCGGTTTTAGCATCCATGAAGTTACCCGCTAATACGGCCCAACGAGCGGCAGGTATACCGCTTATTCTTGCCGGCCTTTGGGTCCCGCCTAGGCCAGGGAAAATTCCAATACTTGTTTCGGGGAAGCGGAATTGGGTTTTCTTGGTGCCGATTCGGTAATCGCAAGCTAGTGCGAGTTCGAGGCCACCACCGAGTGCTAAGCCAGTGGTTAGGGCGATGGTGGTTTTATCCGAAGATTCCAATTTGTCGAGCACCGAATGGCCATTTGCAGTAAAATCATAGATGTCTTGGAATGAGTCAGCGCGCAATTTGTCGACGAAGAATTTCACATCAGCACCGGCGACGAATGCCTTGCCCGCACCATCGAGGACGATGGTGTGAACGGAGTTATCCGCGTTTGCCTTATCTAGTGCTTGACCTAATTGACCGACCACGGTTTCGTTGAGTGCGTTCATAGCTTCGGGGCGGTTGATGGTTAAAGTGGCGATACCATTATTTAAGGTCGAATCGATATAATTGAATTCAAAGTTTGTTTTACGTTCCCAACATTTAGGAAGGGGGAAATTCGCTAGTTCACAATAGTCTTGTGCCATCTCTTTTGCTTGGGATATTCCGAGGCGGTTTGCTAATTCGAACGGTCCACAAGCCCAGCGTAACCCGACCTTAGCACCTCGGTCGATATCTTCTAGAGAGCAGATTTCTTCGTCGATTATTTGACCCGATACCGCAAAGATTTGACCCAATAATCGAGTGCGAATCGCCACAGCGGCTGCTTCACTACAGTCGATGTCTTCGGAAATTTCCCACATATTTCCCGCTTCGACCATCTCCCTGAGGTTTTCCGCTCCATAATAGCGCGGAGTATCCAATTGTTTGGCCAAATAATCGGTCGAATGGAGTGCGATTGGCGGCCCGGTCAAGTTCATCAGAGCAAACGGACCTAATCCGATGCGAAAAGCTTTCATTGCAACCGCGTCGATAGCAGCAGCGCTGGCAATCCCCTCTTGCAATAGGAGGCAGGCTTCGTTTAGCCAAGGCACGAAGAATCGGTTTACGACGAATCCAGGTCGATCTTTGCAGACGATGACTACCTTACCGAGCCCACGACAATACTGGACCGTGCGATCAATGGTTTGAGCGCTTGATGAGTTTCCAGGAATCACTTCGACCAAACGGTTTTTTGCCGGGTGGAAAAAGAAATGTAAGCCGATAAAATTTTCCGGTCTACCAGATGCTTTTGATAGTTCATTAACAGAGAGGGATGAGGTATTTGAAGCAAGAATTGTATTTTCATCACAAATATTGTTTAAGACATTGAAGACCTGAGTCTTAATATTGAAGTCCTCAAATACCGCCTCGATAACCAGGTCGGTATCAGGAGCGGTGTTTTCAGTTCCAACAACACCGGTGATTCTACCTTTTATCGCTTCGGTTTGGTCGAGAGAAAATATTCTTCTTTCAACAGCTTCAGCCAAGAAATCTGAGATAATAGTCTGGCCTCGCTCGACCCATTGTAGTTCTCTGTCAACCATTTGGACATCGAAATCCTCTTGGGCAGTCTTTTGAGCAATTCCGGAACCCATATTCCCGGCACCGATGATTGCGACACTTTGGATTGGCTGCATATTGGTGGCCATAATAAACTCCATCATGAAGTCGACGGAATGAATTGTCCATAGAGGGGGACAAGTTCTTAACAATCTATGCTGATGAAAGTGAAGCGTTATGGAACCGTCTCTAATAGGCTCTTATAATGAATCATAAGCAGATTTCAGTTTATTTGCCCAGATTGGAATAGAAAAATCCTTTGCACGAATCTTAACCGCTTCACTCTCGTCTTCAAGATTAGAGATTGCAGCTCTCCATGATTCTATGTCATCGTGGGGCAATATATGTCTTGCAAGAGGTATCTCATTTCCAGCCGGAGCATCTGCAACCAATGCGACAGTCCCTGCAGCATAAGCCTCGAGTGGTGGCAGTCCAAATCCCTCCGCAATCGATGGAAACAGCAAGGCATCGGCGTGTTGTAAGGCCGCGACCAACTCTTCTTGTTCTAGGCGACCGACCCAATTTAAATCACAATTTTTTTCAACTGCAAATCGAAGTAATTCCGTTTTTTTTCGAGGGGATGACTCAGCCCCTATCTTGTGCAAACAAACATCTAACCCCCCACAAACCTCGACCGCAAAACCAACCCTCTTTCTTGGTTCTTCACTTCCGATTACCAAAAGGTTCTTTCCTTCTTTGAACCATTCGGGGCGTGGTCTTGGTTTTGAAAATGCATCAAGATCGATAGCGTGAGGAATCCAAACAGTTTCCACCCCTGGAAACCTCATCTCACATTCCTTTTGAGTGTCTTTTGAGATACAAACCAGTAATTTAGCTCTTCCGATACCATCTTTGACCCTGTCCAAATCTTTTCTTCGAATCAACCGCGGATTATGATTTCCGATCTCGACTGAATGCTTTGTCGAAGGGAACAGATGAAACAAATCGTGGACCGTGACTACCGTATTACCAAATTCAGGTACTAACCCTGCTTGTTCTTGGTCTGTTATATGGACAATGTCATAATTATTCGTCACTTTTTGAACGGCTTTTGGATGTGAGAACCATCGGCGCCAAAGCCGTCTAACCGGTCCAGAACCACCCGGGTATTGGGCGGTTTCCCCGTGAGTATATCCTTCGACAACCCCGTCTGAAAGCCTTTGTTCCAGAGCAGTATGTGTGCTGCCAAGTCCAGAAAAGGGCGATAAACGCCCTCCTCTGGCCAGCAGCACCCGTTTCATCAAACCACCCTCAAGTGTTTGACGGAGGCAGCGATTCCCAAGTCATCTGGGAAGAACATCGTCGGCTCCGGGATTGGAATCGGCACGATTTTTTTGCCGATTAAGGAAACTCTACTCGGTGGAGAATCATCGAGCAATTTACGGTTTACCAGTGGCGCAAGAGCATTAGAAAACTCGAGAATATCTTCGTGCCATGGCATATTCTCAGATGTTAGATTATCACGGGAGTTGCCGACGTGAACATATCCTTTACATTCGATGAAATCCGGATCTGCTCGATTATCTAGCGCAGCATATTGCGGGATATGCTCCTCCTTCATATTTCGTCCTTTTATCAGGGTGTGCCGGCAGACAATTCTAGTATCTAGGCTTGGCAAAAGATCGATGGTTTCCTCTAATTTATCCCAGGCACCAGCATTCCATTTCGGTCGGCAAATCTCGTCGAAAACCTGTTTATTAGGCGCATCGACCGAGACATAGAGTTGGGTTGGGAGGGTATCAAGGTTTTCGATAACCTTGGGTAAGGTGCCATTGGTGACCAGCATTGTAGTCATACCATGAGCATGGCACAATTCCATATATTCTGATAACTTGGTATAGAGGGTTGGTTCTCCATTTAGTGAAATAGCAACGTGTTTCGGGGTTTGAGCCGAAAGAAATTTCTCTTTGGGCACCTTATCGTTCCCGCCGAATCCACTCAAAAGCCGGCGCTGGGCTTTGACCGAATCATACAGCATTTCGAGCGGATCTTGATCTGATAATTCGAGCGCATCCATATGAGGTTCTCTCCAACAATACGAGCAAGCAAGATTGCATTGGTCGACCACCGGAGACATCTGTAAACAATTATGACTTGAAATCCCGTAGAATTTACCCTTGTAACATTGACGACCTCTAAGTAGGGATTCTTTGGTCCAATGGCAGATTTTCACTCCACCGTGTTCACCCACGATATGGTAGCGTTGCTTCTGTAATTTCGCCATCAGTACAGGGTCCATGTTTACTAGCGACGGGTCTAGACAATTTGAAACCATTCGTCGAAGTGCCTTGAATTATGGAAGAGGTCGAAGAGGGATGGTTGCCCCATCTTCTGGGTTTCCTTCTCCCGGTAATTACCATCGGTGGAATCTATATTGGCGGTTGGTGGTGTGCTTCTGGTATTATCTTTGCACTAGGGTTTGGTCCAATCCTAGAGTTTATTTTTCCAGATCAAATACCGAGCCGAAAAGAGGGGTTTTCAACAATCCCTTGGAATACTATCCTCGTGCTCCATAGTTTAGTAATCCCAATCGCTTTACTCTTTTTGTTTTGGCGAGTCGAATTAGATGGAATTAACATCTCCACAATCCTCGGAGCATTATCGATTGGCATCGTTAGCGGTGTCTCAGGTATTGTAAACGCTCACGAGCAAGGCCACCGTCGCAAGAATTCTCTGATCTGGCGAATGGCAAGGCTAAACCTTTTGTTCGTACAATATCTCCATTATACCACCGAGCATAACCATGGCCATCACCGGTTCTATGCGACGGCTGAAGACCCCGCTTCAGCACCAAAAGGAAGAGGGCTTTGGGTCCATATTTTACTAACGATTCCGGTCCAATTAATTTCTGCTTTCAAAGTCCATTCAACCAAGGGAAAATCATTCCTAAATAATCCAATAATCCATGGTCTTTTAATTCAGTTATCTTTGCTTGTTTTGATGGGATTAGTTTCGCTCAACTTTCTATTGCTCTATGTAATCGTTGCGGCCTTTGCTATAATTCTCCTCGAATATACCAACTATCTTCAGCATTATGGATTGGTTCGAGGTAAAGATGAAAAGCAATCTAGCAAACATTCTTGGGAGAGTAGAAACTCATGGACTCGCTGGACTTTATTGGAATTACCACTTCATCCTGCTCATCACCTCAAAGCGTCTGACCCATTGTGGGATCTCAGAGCACATTCTGGCGCACCACAATTACCGACTGGCTATTATGGCTGTTTTTGGTTGGCGATCATCCCGCCTCTCTGGAAGAGGATCATCGATCCAAGAATCCCAATCGAGTAGAATCACTCTTCTTCGAGGCGAGCCTCGATATCTTCGATTCCTTTTTGCAATGAGGACATTTCTCCATCTAATTCCATTTTTGTAGCAACCTGCAGTGGGACCAATAGGTCGTTAGAATTATCCATTTCTTGGTGTAATGACTTCATATTTGCTATCATTCTTCTACGCACCAATAGTGCAGCAGCTTCCCATTCCTCCTTTGAGATTAAGCCCTTTTCATAGCGATTGGATAAGCGGTCTAGTATCATCAAAGGATCTTGGGTTGCATCTCCGCTAGAATCGCTTGCATAACTCGCTCGGTTATTGTAGAATACTTGAGAAAATGTTGCGGCCAAAGAACCTACCAATCCGATTCCTACCAACATTAGTACCGCCGCAATCAATCGGCCAGGAAGCGTAACCGGAGTAAAATCGCCATAGCCAACGGTCGTTGTTGTTACCAAAGCCCACCACAAAGCAGTTCCGAAGTCAGAGATGACTCTATTGCAATTTGCAGCAGGAATTTCGACATTGCAATTGATAGCATAATAATCGGCTTCAAAAATGTAGACGAGGAAACCACCCGCTACGATTAGGGTTAATACGATCAAGAATAGATGTGCAACCTGTCGCTCAACACTAATTTGCTTAGCTCTGCTGGTAGCTCCGATCAATCGGAGAATTCCAGAGAACGCTCTGAAGATTCGAAGGAACCTCAAGATATTCCCTGCTCTGAAAGCACCGAATCCGGTCAAGAACATCGGGACTAAACCAAGGAATTCCCAGCCATGGGTTTTATACCACCATTTTTTGTTATTACACCGAGAATAATCCTCTAATAAATCAAAGAAAAAGAATAAAATCAATATAAAATCAATCGTTGCAAGTATCCACCAAAGCGACCTATCGGTCTCGAAGAGGTTATTTTGAATATCATAGGCAATGATGCCGATATTCAACATGGTAAAGACCAAGATGAGCATATCGTTTGCCCACCATGGTTGCTCCATCGTGGAGTAATTATTCTCATGTTCTTCGCTGCTCATAAATTACCCCTCCCAAACCAAGACCAAACCGTTGCAATCACCGCTAAGCACAGCCCCGCTATTGAGATTGTGCCTACCCAACGCCAAATGCCAGTTGGCTCGACATAAGAGACGACTTCCGGATTCTCGACCGAATATTTCGAGGTTGAAATATTGGTTCTAGTATTGGTGTTTATTGGACGAAAGGTTCTCACTTTATGATTTCCAGTCAATTTTGTAATTCCGTGTTTTTGCAGATTTTCGGCTTGGTGCTTATCTTCTGCTTGAGTGTGATGAACAGAACAAAGAGGTACTGTTCCGGGTTGGCCAAAGATCTTCCATCCCTTCTCACAAGTTTCACAAAACCGCCGATTACAATCAGAATGGCCACATTTGAAAACTGGAACGCCTTGAATTCCACACATTGGGCATTCGGCAATGCCGCTAGCGCCGATGTGAATATCCCCCATGACGACAGAGTCGGATAGAGTGAGAAGGTCCTCAGCAGCCTCTGGCATGACTTGGCCACAATGGGTCTGAGTTTTCAATTTGTTCCCGATAATTTGGGATTTCATTTAGCCCTGGTGCGTTAATGGCAAGAACGCATCCGCTGCTTTTTCACAAGCGTTGGCTACATCGTCCAAGCGTTGTAGAACTCGATACATATGCATAGCAGCAAGAGCATCATCGTCCCCTTGACTGAACACTATCGTTGCCGCTTCCATTTCTACGATGTCCGCTTGATGTTCAAGGAGGTTAACTTCCTTGATGAATTCTGCAAGTGTTTCCATCTCTTTCCTGGCAAAGCCAGAATGACTTAAATTTTTCAATTGCTCAACAGTGTCCTCATAACTCGCAACAGTAGCCATTACTGCTTCAGCCATCAATACTAGATGTTTTCGAGCTTCCTTATTATCATAAAGTTCTCTAAAAGAGAGTTGCTCAGCGACGTTTTGAGCATAATCAGCGATTCGGTCTTGGCGGGCTATCATGTGCATGAAATTGTCATGGCCAATCGTGATCACTAAGCCACGACCGATCTCATCTCGCAGATTCGATTTCAAATTATCAGCCATTAATTCGGCAGCGATTGTAGCTTCGATATACTCGCTGGCATCCCTTCCTTCAGCTGCAGCCTTCACCGCTTTCATCATGAAATCGACAGTTTTCTCAACCGCTTCAGCATGAGCGTGGAATAATCCGAATGGAGTGGTTGGATTTAGTTTACCCTCTGGTATTTCGGTTGCAAGAATTGAATGTTCATCCTCCTCAATGACAACTTCTTTTCGTATCAATAAGAATACTGTTCCACCGATTGCCGCGACCGTAACGATTGCGACATTAATCGGGTTTCCAGCGAACAAAATATAGAACACAATTGCACCAAATCCGGCGAAAGGAAGACTCGCAACCCAACTTGCAGCAATCTTACCGAATACTCGGAAATCGACTGAAGAAGCTCCGCCTGCTAATCCAACCCCGACTACCGCACCCACCAGGGTGTGGGTCGTCGAAATTGGAACCGCCAAGAATGGCATCGAGAAGATGAGCACGGTTGTCGCAGCACCAAATTCGGCTGCAAAACCGCGTGAGGGGGTGATATGAGTGATTTTTTTGCCGATTGTATCCATCACTTTGTAACCCCATGTCGCTATACCGACGGTAATTCCCGCTCCACCTAAGAGGAGTAATCCAATCGGTACATCGACCTGGTCAGGCGAGAGTACGCCAGTGGTTGAAGTTGCGATTTCATAGATGGCGGCCATCGGCCCAATCGCATTTGCAACATCGTTTGCTCCATGGGCAAATGCGACGTAACAAGCGGTGATAATTTGGAGCCAAATGAAAACTCTTTCAACTCCGGCATAGCCTTCTTCCTTGAATTCGTAGCGCCTTAGAACCATCCACAAGATACTGCTGGCAAATATGCCGATCGCTAATGCGACGAGTAAGCTATTCAGAGGAATCCAAGCACCTTCTAAAAACGGATTAAATGTGGTACCCTCCTTTGCAGGTAACCAGCGGCTCTTGTCGATAATTCCAGCATTGTCGAGGTTTGTATAGAAGCCCTTCAATCCCTTAAATTGGAGGGCCAAACCGAGTACAAAGAATGTTGGCAAAGCCAAAAGAGGGGCGATTTTCTTGGTTCGGTCGAGTGGGTTTTCATGATTAAAAATCACTTTCCGAATAATGATAAAGGATAGATATGCCAAAACCCCACCCAATAAGGGCGAGACAATCCAACTCAATATTATCTCCCCTACTTTCGACCAATTGACGGAACTTGGCTGAATCCATAATCCCATACCGATAACTCCACCGACGATACTATGGGTTGTGGAAACCGGTAAGCCATACTTGGTTGCGATAGTGAGCCAAATCGCTGCAGCTAAAAGCGCAGCCATGAAACCAAACATCAGTTTCTGACTTAATTCCCGGCTGAAATCATCACCACCAAAATCGAGAACCCCTTTGCGAATTGTATCGGTTACGTGACTACCGAAGAAAACCGCTCCAGCGAACTCGAAGACCGCGGCGACAATAATTGCACGACGCAAGGTAAGAGCGCCGCTACCGACGCTAGTCCCCATAGCATTAGCGACATCGTTTGCTCCAATATTCCAAGCCATATACGAACATACTAGTAGCGCAACTCCCAGAAGCACCATTGTGACTGGTTCCATGCGTCCTCCCTATCGCTGAAGGTATATCACCAGACACCCCGGTAATCTATATAGATGAGAATTGACGGATGGTCGAGACTTATGTCGTTTGGACCCGGTGAACAAGAAGTTCGAAAAGTGCAATTGACAGGTGGGGTCACATATACTCTTTCGCTGCCAAAACCATGGGTCATCTCCAATGGACTGCGGCCAAGAGATGGGGTTAGGGTTGATTGGAGGCCTAGTGGGTCCTTGCGCCTCACCCCAATCGATTTGGTCGAGAATCAGATAAGAAAACTGGTAATCGATGCTGCTAAATTACCTGAAAGCTCTCTCCACGACCATTTGATGGGAGCGTATCTTTCAGGGGCCGATCGGATAAATATTCATTATCCAAAAGAGGATAAAAAGAAATTTAGGCAACAAATCCGTCGATTTTTGAGCAATACCCGTGGCTTTGAAACTATTGAAGAAGAAGAGGATAAATCCGAATTGGTTTGTTTATTTAAAGCCGGGGAAATGCCTTTACACGCCAGTATCAATCGAATGTACCTTCAGGTTTCTTCTCTGATGAGAGATATTATTGAGGTTTTAAACGGTGAGGATTTAGAATTGATTTCTGATGCTGATGAAAGAGAATCTGAAGTTGACGCGCTACTATATTTGGTCGAGAGGCAGGTAAGTATCGCACTCGATTCGCACCAGGTCGCGACCGCTCTAAAACTGAATCGAAACCAAGCTGTCGAATATTCTAATTTAGCACGCGCATTAGAGCGGATGATGGACCACGGCTTCCAGATTGCTCAACTGATCCAAGAATTTACTGGAGAAAAACTCAATCAAGGAGAATCACCAATGAAACAGATACCTGTATGGCAACAAGCCATCAAACAATTGATGATCAACACTCGGACCCGAGACTCTCATGAAATAGAGGTGGCGCGCCATAATTTAAAATCAGCACAAAAACAACTAGAGTTACATGAGGAAGAGTTGATGAACCGAAAAAGAACTGCGAAAAACCTACTATTTGATTTCAGGCTTTCTGAGTCAGTACGACGTTTATGCGCATATTCACGTGATTTCGGCGAGGTTCTTCTGAATATCAAAATGTATGATGAAATGACGATCTCGACCAGATTAGACTAGTGTGTTAAAAAACACCTGGTGTGGGCATTACAGCCAAAGCCTACTATAGGAGTGCTGTTAAAAGTAAACTGAGGCAACAAGTATGGACCGCGAACTAGACATCTGGATTTCAGACGTAATCGATAACCAAAAATACCGAAGTGGAATTTTTACTTCAAAAAGATCCCGGTCATTTCTTCACGATTTGATATTTTCATCATCGGTAAAAGATAAGAACTCATGATTACAGTTTGCCATAAGATTGTACAGTCGTGATGATTAAACTAGCATTGATAAGCAAGTGGTTCTGCCATCCGAATTATGAGCCTTTTACATATCACCGACTTGAAGAAAGGTTTCGGATCCGGATCAAATCGGCTAGAGGTTCTCAAAGCCGTCGATATGAACCTCAAAAGAGGTGAATTGGTAGCATTGATGGGACCTTCAGGCTGTGGTAAATCAACTCTCCTGAATATCATTGGCGGATTACTGCCTGCAGATTCCGGAGAGATCGATCTTAATTCACGAAAATATGGTCTAAAGAATCCTTCCGCAGTCGTCGATGTGCGACGAACTATGGTCGGGTGGATTTTCCAAGACTTTCACTTGCTAGACCATCTTTCAGCATTAGACAATGTAGCTATGGCTTTGGAGATTTCAGGTGTGCCTTCCAAAGAGGCAGAAATAAGGGCGTTAGCTGCCCTTGAGAGGGTCAATCTTAGCGATAGAGTCGACCATGTCCCCGATCAATTATCAGGTGGTCAACAGCAACGTGTTGCAATCGCTCGGGCAATCGCTGGAAATAGGCCGCTACTACTGGCGGATGAACCAACAGGTAATCTCGATATCGCATCTGGTGCTGAAGTTCTTCAATTGTTCAAAGAATTATGTCATGAT
>Ga0114997_10003963_pt1 | contig 11533 bp, 10 predicted proteins | sample ArcticOcean_MG_C_2_FD_87045 | JGI IMG/M metagenome (GOLD analysis project Ga0114997, IMG submission 87045) | Marine microbial communities from western Arctic Ocean - ArcticOcean_MG_CB4_136 | ecosystem: Environmental > Aquatic > Marine > Oceanic | place: Arctic Ocean: Canada Basin | collected... | reverse complement strand
CGTGGACGCCGACGCGAAGCAGGACGTGACGAACAAAAAGAACATTCGGGTCGGGAAACGCAAGGCAGCATCAAAGATGGCCAAGGCGAGCACCGTCGCCATCAAAAGACACGAACGCGACAACGCCTTCTACGAGGTCGCAAACCAGTTCAAAGAGTGGCGGACGAAAAAATTCGGCCCGATCATCATGGACCGCCGCGGCATCCGCACGCTGAACGAGGACGCCGTCGCGAAGGAGAAAGCAGAAGTGCAGCGGGCAAGGCGCGGGCGGTCCACCAAAAAGTCAACGAGCTACAATGAGACAAAAACGACGAAAAAGCTCACGTTGTCCATGTCCAAGCACGGAAATACAATTGTGTTTCGCATGGCGAACGGGGAAGAGCCTGTTTTCCGCCTCACGTACGAGATCGCCAACTACAGTGATCAGGTGGATCCGGACCGGTGTTTTTCCGCGATCTTTTCGAAAAAATGCAACGAGGCGAAGAACATGTTCAACGAAAAGCTCGACCACGGCATTCAGGTCGTGTTTGCCAACGCGCAGGAGTTCGGAGAAGGCGTGAGCTTCAAAGGGGTGCGCGAAATCGTCATGTTGAACCCGGCACTGCGCTGGAGCGAGCACAAGCAGTGGATCGGGCGCGCGCTGCGCTCGTGCGACCAAGAGGGCAAACCGGTGACAATTACAACGTTTGTCGCGAAGACGGGTACCGCGAAAGCAAGGTGGAAGACGGCCGACGAGTACGCGTGGGAGAGGCTGAAAGATACGGGCACGAAACTGGAACAGGCGCTGAACACGAAAATCAAAATGCAAAGCATTGAATGGGACCCCATTGAGAAGGAACTGGTGTACTAACCATGAAGAAAGAATCGGATTAAGCAAACTACAACTACACACAACTACACAAACTCAAGAATATGGCTGGCAATGTCCCCAAAAACTGAGCGCAGCGCCCGCGCTCTAGGCTCGTAGTTTTTCAGGCGTCGTTTATTGCGGCGCTTGTGTCTTTTGCACCCTCGCAATAACTTACTTATTTCTTTCAGTCTCGGATACAAAATGTATTTTCGAACATCATCCAATCTCATCGTCTGGTCGATGTTCTCCAACCCCACAGGTGGAGTGATGTCTCGGTTGCCAGACAGAAACGCCAGCAGTTGCATTTGTTGTCCGCGCAAACTACTTGCACTAACCACAATACGCTTGCATTTGAAGTTCTTTCTGTCAAAAAGTGCCCACGTACGAAACATGCGATAGCGCAACATGCGCTCGACCCGTGCGGTGTTCATTATTAATTTCCTGAAAATTAAAGTTCCAAATGGAGAGTTTTTGAGTTTTTTTTTATTTGATTTGACGCGTGGTTTCTTTTTTTTATTTGTACCGATTCTCGGAAAATGGACTTCTTTGAACCGACAGGCGAGAAACAACCAACCCCCACGCCGTATGTGGATGGTGTATCGTGGCTGTGTACAAATTCAGACATCAGTCCATTGCACATTGCTAGGCTGCATGAGAGTTGTACCATGCCATCTTATCGTGGTATATTGTGGTGCGGCTTTACACGTTTTTGCAACCAACGGGTGGTGTCGTTTCACCCTCCGTCCACATTCAGCGTGGTTGGACACTGCATCGAATGGGATGTCGTAGCTGTGCACGAGAATCCGGAGCAAGTGGTGTGCCTTCACTACAGCATGAGATACGGAACGATGTGGACGAACGAGGATTTGTTGGGGCTGTACGGCCTTCTTTGCCTGTACCGCGAATGCGGGGACGCTTGGAACAAAAAAAAAGGCCGATGTGCTGTCGAAAGCGTGGACGCAGCGCGGCGGCTGCTGGTGGACATGCGGTTTTGCATTTGCGACAAAACACATCTAATAACCGCATAATTAGGGATGTGCACATCAAGATTTGGTAAATAAAAATAGTTAATACATATTTTATAATATTTTATTTTATAATATTTTATTTTAATTTTATTTTAATATTTTTTTACGATGCATCCCTAGCATAATAAAAAAAAAGAAGTATTTGTGTATAGCACCATTACTTTCCGTGCATTGGGTTATTATTCTAAAGCTCCGGTGCGCTATTCGAACGATCCAATACATCCCATATTGTAGGGTCTCTACTTAGATCCGGCGGCGCAGACTGAGAACGTTGCAAGATTGGATTTGTGGACTGTGACCCTTTGGAACCTTTTTCAAAGAGGAACTTGAACATAAATTGCAACACATCTTCATTTTGGCTGTACGCTTTGTACTTTTTATAACCGTACCGGGCAACGCTGACACACACAAGAACGGTTGTAATTATAGTAATAACAGTGATGGCTGTGGACACTCCCTGAGCTGACTTTGTTCTTTTGTCCGCTTGTTTCAAACCCGACATCTTCTTCTCTGTTTCTTTTTCTGCTTCTGCTGTCTTCAACAAGTCTTCGGCTTCATTGACTTGCCTTTCGTGCGAATTCTTCAGAAGCGCAATGGCGGCCAGCAATGCCACTGTGGTGATGAATGAATAGACATGTTGTTTGGATATGAGTAGGTAGGCGATCATTGCACCCAACGACTTTAGCAGGATGACCCACCACGCTGTCGTGTTTCCAAAGTAACTGAGCGAGGTGACGCACACAATGTATAGTACGATCAACTGCGCCCATCGATTGGTGTCCATGACGAGGGTAATATGCCCCGGAAGAAGTTGCCACGACCATGCACCGAGCAATCCGGCAATTAGCGCAAACTGCACACGCCCGGTGTCGCCCAACGTGTTGGTGACTGTGTGAGTTTTTTCTGCAGCGACATTGCCCTTTATTTTTTTGGCTTTAGTGGCGGTTTCGGCGGTGGTTTCGGCGGTAGTTTCCACGACTTTCTCTGTTGCTGGAGGATCAGACATTTTTTTTGATTACATGCATTATTTTTTTTTATGATTAGCACTCGTATGGGGTGTGTATGAAAGTCAAACACTAACAGGCAGTCTACGGCTAATTGCAAGCACGAACGTTCTGAAACGCACCCTGCGAACTCTGTGAGCATGGTGTCCGTGGATAAGTCTATGCTGCCCTTTTGGGTGCAGGTACCTTTCTTGCACGCGTATCCGACTTGCAGTCAGCCTTCGTGCTGCACTTGTGTGGGGGTGAGGGGAGAACCTTCGGTGCACGAGCGCAACCAATACGATGCGGAGGGAATGTTCATTACGTGGGAGAGATTCACACGCGCCTACATGTACCGACACTTCCACAAACACGTGGCGGTCGTGACGCCGCAAACTTACGAGCAGTCCTCCAAAAAAAGTAAGTCTCTTGGTCAGATCCAACGCATCAAAAGGTAATCAACACGCGTTCATGTGGCCCGCGTTCGAACACACGCGAATGGTGTACCGAGGGGTACCCGGTGGATCGAAACGGATCGGATGTTCGCGGTACGTGTGTTGGATCTCTACGCCAAACAAATCACTGACCAAGTAGAAAAACGGGTCCGACGCGCTCGTGTCGTGTCCACCCCGAATGTCGTGTACGTTGTAGTCGCGAATCCACTCCTGATTTTCTTTCATTTCCTGATCTCTGAGCGATGTGCCTTGCCAACGCACCCCGGGAGTCGGTCGGTTTTGCTGTTTCAGCGCCTGTATAAACATCTCCGGTCTGGCGCGCGCCTTTCGTTTGTCTAGAGACAGGACACGTTGCATGTCCGCTTCCCGTACGCCGGTGATGAGTGAATCCCAGACACACGTCATGTTAATTGGTTTTCTTTTCTTTTGGTACATACGGCAATATTTTTTTTCTGAACCCTTGAAACAAAAAAAACATGCCGCGCAAACTTCGTACGATCGATTTGTTTTCAGGATGTGGGGGGATGGCCATCGGGTTGCGCCCGTACGCAGAGACGATTGCATACTGCGAAATCAACAAATCGGCGCAGCAAACACTCCGGAGACATATGAAAGACGGGGGACTTGACCGGGGACCAATACATTCCGACGTACGTACTTTCCCAACACTGAACACGACAGTGGACATGGTGACAATGGGGTTCCCCTGCCAAGACGTGAGCAAGACTGGCGGGCAGCAAGGGTTTCAGGGCGAACGGTCTCGTCTGTTCTACGACGGCATGGACGTTGTGCGTCGCCACCTACCGACGTTTGTCATGCTCGAAAACGTGGCGAACATTACGACGAAAACAACTGTGTGGACAGCGGTGTTGACAGATCTGTTTAACACGGGGTACGACGCGAAGTGGTGCGTGTTGTCGGCGTTGAGCTGCGGGGCGCCACACCGGCGCAATCGATGGTTTCTCCTTGCAACAAAACGAGGCGTACCGGTGGCACCCGCGTCGGAGAGAGTGCGTGTGCCGGAAATCATGGCTCCAACGTGGAACACGGATGGGTGGGGTGCGTTCCGCCCGAACGGTTGGGAGGTGAACGTTCCCCGTATGACCAATTTGTTGGGTGTAGTCGGCGACGAGCGTGTGCGTCAATGCGGCAACATATGCGTGCCTCGCCAAGCTTTGATGGCGTTTCGGATGCTTCGTTGCGGTATCGTCGGTCATCATCCGGTGGCGGTGGCGGGTAAGTTAAAGTTGTTTTCGGGAGGCGGGCACTTGCCACACTGGGGGGAAATGCGTATTAACAACTCGGGACACAGGGTCATTCTTGCAATTCCCACCCCAAAACTGCCCCGCCCCGCGTCGTTGCAATTGTTGCTCGTTCCCAAGCCGAAACCGGGGCATGCAACATTGGGTGAGGGGCGCAGTTTCAGGCAGCGGCGGGCATCAATCACCGAACCCAAAACACGTCACTTATGGGGTACACCACGAGCAACGTCGTCGAGGGTACCGGCACGCACGCTGACTACACGCATGATGAACGATTTACGCACGCAAATGCGGTTTGAGACAGATACGGTGGCCGGTCATGCACTGCAGTACATCAATCCTGACTACCTCGAATGGATGTGTGGCTTGCCACGGGGTTGGACTCGGCCGCACGGCGAGGCTGGCATCCCTGTGCCTAAAAAAAACGGGCGCCCAAGAAAGAAACCCGATTCTGTATGAATTTAAATTTATAATTATAATTTCTAATTAAAAAAAAGTGAAAGAGATACAGCTCCGGCGGTTTTGTCTTTCTTCTTTTTCTTCTTTTTTCTCTTCGGCAAGAAATGTGGACTTGGTAGGGGCAGGGCTCCGCGCTTTTTGCTGCCGGTGATTCCGGACGCGGCAGCTGCGGTCGTGAAAAACGAATCGATTCTTCGCATATTCATGCGCTGGCGCTTGATTTCCATACACGCCTTGTCCAAAAGGTCCATGACTGTGCCGTCAAATGGTCCGAGCAGCTGCATCATGGGTTTCTGTATTTGTTGCCGAATGTAGTACTCTCTGTCGAGCTTGATGCCGTGATCTTTGCACCATTTAGGGTCTTCCGTGCGGTAACACAATTTTTCCTTCGGCTTGCCCTCAATTACGACGTAGTCGATCCTGTCTCCGGCCTGCGGCGGCTCGGCGACAAGTCGCCCGTCGTGAATGCGTTTACGCATTTTTTCGGCAAGAACGACGTGGGGTAAATTCGGGTTTTTATACGTTTTTTTCAGCGACTTGCTGATGACGAAATCCGACATGGGAATCTCGTTGTCCATGAGTCGTTGTAGTTGAGCGTGCACGGCGACGCGCACCTGCTGTACGATCTCTTCTTTCGCCAGAGCCTCGCCTTGTAGAGGCACCATGTTCTCGAGACATTCCTTGTACAGGTGGCGCAGAAACAGGCTGTTGTCCCGTCGTTTGAGCTCCACTCCTTTGTAATCGTACTCACCGTCCTCTTCGTTGGGACGCTCGTAGATACGGGCGATGTACCGCTTTTTTTTGAACAGGATGTAGGGGTAGCTCGCTTTTTCCATCTCCAACACCTTCTCGGGCCAAGGGCCGAACGTCGCGCCGGTCACGTGTGCCGCTGCCTCTTCACCGAGCGCAAAGCACTGCTTCATGCCCTCCATGGTCGGCGGTACGTCGGGAAATTTTACCATGACCGAATCGGTGTTGTGAACGCAAATACCGTTCGCGTCGAAGCGCTCCGCGCCGGGTACGGAAAAGTCGTAGACGTGCACCGGGGCGCTCGGCTGCTCTTCCACGGACACGACGACAACGCCGGTGTTTCGAGTGGAATCCTCGGAGATCATGAACACGCTGCTGCCCGTGCATCGCACTTTCACACACATACCGGCGATGGCGGCCAGTATTCGGATTCGCAGCGCCGAACAAGAGTCTCGGACCACAAGGCATTGACCACTGGGCAAGCAACAGTACATAAATTCCGCAATCTCCTGTGCACTTCCCCCGTTGATCAGATAAGTTGGGTATTCCAGTGCGGTGCGCTGGTACATGCGACGAATTTCAGATTCACATCGCCTGAACCCCCCGCTGGTAGTCCCCACGACGCCGTTTAGCTCGTCCACCCAGTCAAATTCGGGGTGCAGATGCTGCGCCGCGCGCTTGACGAAACTGCGGGTCAATAATGTGGTGGGAAAAAAAAAACGCTCGTCGGCGAGGTCGCGGAGCGTGGCCCCCATGAGACGTGACAGTTCCACGTCGCGTTTCAGCGTGATATGAATCGTTTTCGGCATCGACTCTCGGTGCGTACACATGCGAATGACCGGTACGAGAATGTCCGTGTACTGCCGCGGTTCGGGGGGCAGGGCGAGGGTCAGAGCTGACGGCAGCAGGCGGTCGGCCACCTTGAGGTCTTTCGGAGACACGACAGTCCCGTCTTCGCGGATCATGGAATGGTCTTCCGTGACGTCGATCCACCCGACATTGGTGTGCACGCGCAGCAGCGGTTTTTCGAGGCGGTGGCGAATGATTCGAGAGGCCCGGCACCACCCGGTGGACGTGAGTACCATAACGTTGCCGCGCAGCTCACATGTCTCCTTACCGTCGGGTTGCTCGTCGAACGCTGCACTTCCAAGGTTTTTTGCAAACTCATCGACCAGTAGTGTTTGCACTTCACCGTCGACGAGGACAGTAATGGGTGTCCACGGTGCCACAGAGTCTCCGTAGATGACTTCTGCGCCCGGGTACTTCAGCTCGACGGCACTCTTCGTGTCCTCGATCATTTTTCGTCCGATCCGCGTGGTGCTTGAGGAAATGGGGTAACAGGGCATCCGCCCTGACTGCACTCCCGTGAATCCGTACACACTGTTGCAGCTAATTTTCAGACTCTTCTGCTTCGAATCCAGCAGCTTTTTCCGGCGCGGGTCTGCCTCGTTCTTCATGATCTTTTTGACGGCGCGGCGCGCTCCAAGAAGATGGGCCAACAGACGCGGCAGAAGTCCCACGAAAGACGCGCGGTTGACAAACCAATGCTCACCGACGCCCGTCTGAATCTTTTCCACGGCAAGATAACCGGCGTCCACGAGCCTCTGCATGCCGTGGTGATCCCGCTCCATTATGTACGTGGAGAAACATAGGTTGTGCGCCTGCATGATGGACGGGTACAAACTCGCGAAATCGAGCGTCGCAATGGGGACCCGGTAGTAGCCGGCGTTGGGTTCCAGCACTGTCGCACCCTCGTAACCCCCCGGTGGGGGCGGAATCACCTCGTGGTTCATGGCGAACCCCCACTGCTCGGCGTAGCGTGCGATCTGACTGTACACTTTGACTTGTTGCCCGCGCGTCACGAGGTCGGGGAGAGACGTGTAGCACACGCGGGACATCTCGACTATGTCGCCGATCCACCCGGTCGCCTCGCAGATGAGTATCGGTAGGTCACAGTCCATCGAGCAGTACTCGGCGACAACGGCACGCAGGTCGGGATCGCCGGATTGGTAGTGTTGAAACATCGTTTTGTAGTCGAGGTCCATCTTGTTCCGACCCGGAATGAACTTGTCGCACACCGACGATAATTTGTATGATCCCATGTTCACGTTGCTCTTCACGTACAGGAAAAGGTCGAACGTGCACGCTCCGGGCATGTCGAAGCGAAAGAGTTCGTTTTCACCCAGCGCGCTCGATCTCAGAATCACAATGTCGAGCTTGCACCGCGAAGACAATCGCGCGCACCAATTGAACGAAAACAGATCGCCGCCATGCATTGCGTGAAAGTAGTCGTACGCTTGGTGCAGCTCCTCCTCCGTCTTGTAGTCCAAAAGCGCACGCATGGCGTGGGGTACGGCCGGGACTCGAGGGTTCTTTTTCCACGACGGCACGTACACGTTTACGTACGCGAGGCTGTTGAGAGCGGCGGCGGCGAGGAGGCCGTTGTTTTGAAACTTGGCGTCCTCGTATTCGCGGTTTGCACGCAGCGTATCGTGCCACGTGGCCAGAACAGCCCCGAAATTGGGCGACGACATGAACGCTTCGACGCGTAGCGCGCGGTCCGCCATGTACCTGAAATCGAATCCGAATATGTTGTACCCGGTCACGATGTCCGGCGACGTTTCGAGCATAATGTCCGCAAACGCCTGCAGCACGTCACGTTCCGTTTCACAGGATATGATCTCTACCGGTTCTCCGGTCTCCCGCAGCGTTACGGGAGACGTCTCGCCGAGGCATATGACGCATCGATGCACGATGCCACGACCGACGATGCCGAAACTGACGCCGATTTGTGCCAACTGGTCGTCGGTACACTCGGGTCGTGGGAATTTCGTGCCGCGCTTCGGTACACATTCAATGTCGAAAGAAGCCACGACAAGCGGTGCAATGTCGGCGCGATCCGGCAACGGTTCCACCGCGTCGGTACGCAGGCAAATCTGTGTGTGCAGTGCACCGAGAAACCTTCCCGACGCCGTGGCGTCCCGTACACGAATCCACCCCGAGGGAACAACGCCCGTGGCGTTGCAGAACATCTGGGCGAGCGTGAGCTTGTTCCCCGCCAACACAAAAGTGTGCGAGCACCGTGCTGGTTTTCTGCGACGGCGACCATTGGGAGGCGGGGGGTCGGCGTGCTCCAAGAACTGGGTCGCAAATTTGCTGTCGCGGATGGCGCGGATCGAGCGCCGCCATGCGTCTTCGGTGCGGCAACTGACTCTAAACCACCGAGAACACAGCGGCTTTCCACGTTTGTCGCACCTAAACCCGAAGACGCGGTAGGCATGGCGCTCCGTAACTTCGACGAGGTCTGCCTCCGCGCCGTCACCGTCGTTGTCTTTTGAGAACACCACTTGGCGCAACACCCTGACCAACATGGTGGGCGTAGGTTCGGTATCGTTGCCAATCCGAAAAGGCATCTCCACGTCAAAATAGGGTCGAAAGTTTTCCACGACAATGGAGGCGGAGTGTCCAGTGTCGGTCGTGCCGAAAAGAATAACCAGCGGGGCACCATAATGCACTTGGTGGCGGACCGCTTCGCCCCACCAATCGTGGGGCATTTTCACCAAACAACTGTTCAGAAACGTTTCGGTGCGCACTTGAATGTCCACAACCTGCATCTCGAGGGGCAGTGCACACGCCGCGATCGTTGGACGGATTGGGGGTCTGGCGGGACTTCTGACGTTCAGGTTGTTGGCACCACCGTCACCACTGCTGGCACATATGGGACTGTTGACGTCGGGGCTCTCGTTGCCCAGAGCACCGACGACTGGATGGGTTTCCACCGTAGCGGCCATCTCTTCTAACCGACGAAATGCGTTTTCTCGGCGCAGGGCGGCGCCGGACAGAGACGACATTTTGTAAACTATTTACTGGGGTGTAATTCGAAAGATATCAAAATTAAAATTAAAATTCCAAACTGAGTTACACACATACATCATACATACAGCATACACCATACTACATACATCATACATACATCATACATACATATACATATACATCATACATATATATACATTTCATACATGAGCGATACGACGTATGACAGCAGCGATAGTGACGGTAGCGTCGCTACCGTGGAGGCGGAGCCTCGCTGCGTTGGTGACGTCACCAGAGAATCCGCGAGCGAAACAGAGGAAACCCCGGAGGCCTCTTCGGGCAGCGAAGTTGCAGTGCAGTGTATGTCCTGCTACCGTTCTTTTCCGCAATCACTTTGGTATGGTTGGCCTGTCGTGGAGGGTCGTGAACGGGAATGCTACGGTTGTTGCAACCGTTTTTAGAATAAAAATGGAAAAAAAAGTTCTTTTAAATTACAGACCTTTTCACAGACCGTGCCTCACATAAACACCCTGACGCTCGGCCAGCATCTGTACCAAGCGTTCAAGGTACTCAACTTTGCGGCTGCATTGGATCGAAGAGTATACGGACCACAGTACGACACCCAGAAACACCAGCGCCGCCGCTCCCCAAATCACGTTGGTGGGTACTTTGGGTTCGCGGGTGACGTACAGCGAGTCTCTTTGTAGCCGTACGGGTGGTTTTGCAGCAAGCTTCGAAGGTACTTCCTTCGTAATCACCGGCGACGCGGTCTGACTTTCTCTGAACGCGGCACTCATTGCCTTGGCCCGTTCGACTGCAAGTGCTCGATCGAAGGTGTACCCCCTCATTCGTGCCCCGTTTTGTTCTAAGGCACAACATTTTTTTTTTTGCGAAACACCGATGACGGAACCCACGGAGCCTCCCATGGAAATTCCTTCGGCCGAACATCTAGACATTCTCATGGATGAAAACATTCACCGGATGTACAAAGCACGTGTAACGATGCGCACCATGATGCGAGCGCGCAAATACACGCCCATGCAAGAGCCATGGGATCAGTCACATGAAGGGTTTCTCAACATGTACACGTCCATGTCTAATTATACCGCGCTCACGGTTCGGGCGTGGAAGAACGAGGGATTGATGCTTGCGTTTTTTCCATTGGACCCCAAACTGCGCGTGACGGTCGTACGCGACATCTGCCGCTACGCCAAGGAGTGCAACTGCAACCACTACATCATTGTGTATGCCAAGGCCATCACTGCGTTCACGAAAAGCCACATTGCTAATTACCGAGCAGACAACGGCGTTCGTATTGAAACGTTTGCCATGGACGCGCTGCAGTACAACGTCACGCAGCACAAGTTGGTGCCGCCGCACCGTGTACTTGGTACCGAAGAACAACAACAAGTCCTCAAAAAACTCCGAGCGACGACCAACCAGCTCGCCAAAATTCTCACGAGCGATCCACTCGTAAAATGGTTCGGAGCGCGCCCGGGACAAGTGATGGAAATTACGAGAGCCTCGCCCGACGGATTTTACTACCCTTTTTACCGTGTCGTGACAAAGGGCACATACAAAGCCAAATAACGTCCAATTTCGTTTTTTGTATTACTCCTAAAGAGACTACTCCTAAAGAGTAACTGTTCCCTGTTTTTTTTAGGAGTACTAAAAAACAAACATGAACATTTCGAACATACTCACATTCGAAGAGTCCTCCAATGTTCGAGCGCTCGGCCTGCGACGAATTTTCAATCGAGGTTTGGTCGGTGGGGCAAAAGCTCGGCCTCCAAAATGGACATACCCAAACGACGTCAAAGGCAAGAAGCAGATGGCAAAGTATCGAACCACGCACTACAAAAATGGGAGACTGAGACCGCAAAAAACAAAACCGTTGTGCGCCATCTGTCTCAAGAATTTTACCCGTACG
>Ga0114997_10003961_pt1 | contig 11544 bp, 8 predicted proteins | sample ArcticOcean_MG_C_2_FD_87045 | JGI IMG/M metagenome (GOLD analysis project Ga0114997, IMG submission 87045) | Marine microbial communities from western Arctic Ocean - ArcticOcean_MG_CB4_136 | ecosystem: Environmental > Aquatic > Marine > Oceanic | place: Arctic Ocean: Canada Basin | collected... | reverse complement strand
ATCGAATTATGGGCTGACAGTCTCCGGTTCCTCTTCCACCATTCAATTGGTCTCCCCCTTGACCAAAGAAAAAGTCTCCCACGACAACGTGTGGTACGGTGGGGGTGGCAATTGGGGTGCGAATTATGCTGACATCAACCAAATCAAAACCATATTGCCCGCCTGGGCATATGAACCATCTCAGCCCCCTCCGCCGGTTCCAGATGGTACTTCCTTACCTGGTATTTTCTCATCGGATGACTCGGATGACTCGGATGACTCGGACTCGGACGTGGAAGAACAACATGCGAATCAACTTGTGAATCAACTTGTGAATTGGCATGGCGGGCATAGTGAAGTTCGAAATACAAATGTTAGACTCAGGTTTTAAATATATTTTAATCTGTACTGATAAATATATGTTTTAACTATACTCTGTTTCTCAGATGCTGTTACAATTTTCTGCAGTAGTTTGTTATGAGCATGAATGATTGGCAAATCCTTCATCTTTTCTGTTCTGACCAACAATCTACAAGCCTCTTCCAAAAAATCATAGTTATTGTTGCTCAACATTGCATTAAAAAGTTTAATTTGTGTCATTGTTGATGTCATTGTTGATGTCATTTTTTTGAGTTTTTTGTTAGGATTCATATTTTGTATCAAATGTCGTCATAAAAATGCTAAATTGGCTTATATGAACCACAAATAATAAAGATTATTATAAGCATTTTTTTATACTATATATGAAAAAAAAATATAAATATTATATTTAATGATTTATATGGTTCATATAAGCCCATTTAGCATTTTTATGACGACATACTGCTTACGATTGATTGGAGGCTCTGATGGTTGTTTCGTCAAGAGACAAAAACATTGAATAAATTAAGTTGGCTACAGCCAATACCAAGTTGAGCAATACAGTAGACAGCCTTAGTATCAATACAAATGTCTTGGGCAGTGCATACAACAGTACCAATGTACCAAGTAGAGGATACGAAAGATCTAAGACATGCAGTTGTGCACAATCGAGGTCCCGTTGTGTATTGGGTTCTGATACCAATGGCAATAACGATTGAAAGTGGCTTTCGTATACTACATTGCCTAATATATCAAGTAGACCCGGTATGTATCGTTTGGCATAGAAAAAAGATACCCACATGTACCCAAAATGATCACCAAACTCTCCTTGTGTGCAGTTTGTAAATGTGGTACTGTTTGAGACAAAGTTACACCCATCAATACAATTTCCAGCAAGTGACGGAAAATAAGTGCAGAAGCAATCTGGTACTAAGAATTTTTCCACAAAATAATAGATGTCGTCCGCCAAACATATTGGCACATTGGGTGAACAATTGTACGTCCAATTCCATACGTGTGTGGCAAATATAAAAAAAAACACAATGGGGAGTGGAATGTACATCATCGTTGGTATGCCAAGTAACATTTGTACTGCTACAGCAACGATGACAGTAATCAAACAATACCAAAAAGCATCTACCATTCGGCTGAGCCGCGGTACCCTTTCTGCCTTGTCGCATCTGATCTGTGTCACACTACACTTTTGAAACTGGTAGTCAACAATGTATCTAAGATTGTGACCAAAGTAACGTAAGTCTCCATTATCCCCTGTTTCTGTTACAAAACAGCCGATTGCTTCAACAATGTCTCGTGGGAAATCAGTTGGGGACACACAATTTTTACTATTGTCACTATTGTCACTGACTAATAGTGTTGGGTTGTCGTACCTAGGATTTGTGGGCGCATCTCCACCAAACTCCGGTTCATTAAACTCAAAATCGGACAATGAATATCCAGGTTTAAAAACGAGATTAGCTGGGTCAAAACTACCTGGGTCAAAACTTTCAAAATCGTTTGTGAAATATTGTTTTAATCTTTCCAAATTTAATTTTCTCAAATCCATGTCAGGGTCTAAAGGGTTTAAGAACCCTTCTGGTGTTAATATTTTGCCGCCAATATATAAAAATTTTTCCTTGATATTCCGTTCAAATTCCTGTGCAAAGTCGGTAACCCATGGGTCTCTGCCCTGAAACCACGCCATGAACTCGTCAACCATTATGATGTAGTCATATTTGTAATAGTCTTGTACAATCTGAAGCTGTTCCCGGACGGTTTTATTGAAATTATTTACCAGTGCGCAGTTGCCTTCGATTGTCGGGTCCGAATTTAAACCCCACGCGTACTGCGAAGGAGATTGGACCACGTCGACGACAACATAATTATGTAATTGGTAAGCACTTGCACCCAGAGTGTATGTTACATTTTTAAGACTGTGAAAGGATTTCCACGAATGCGACACATTATGGTATGTCCATGCATCACGTATCTGTCCAATTGTGTCCAGTGTGTCGTCAACCACGTTGATAAATGTTGCAATGTGTGGCTTGTACCCAAGACTGTGGTACATGCCGTCCACAAAATCTCTAAGACTTATGCGACGGAGAAGTTTCCCAGTTCCTGCAAATATTTGGAGCCAGTAGTTGTGCAACTGACGATTTTTCCACTCTTGAACCAATTGCTTGGACGAGTGGTGTTTGTAGTAGACAATTCCAGCAGAGGTGCCGCTGTACAACATCTCGAACTTCCGTTGCCAGTTGTAGAACATATCGTGGGGCAGTTCGATGCCAATGACCTCCCCAAGCTTCACGGCAAGTTCGCGGTCTTCCACACATTGTAGAACGGTGAGATGTTCAATTGGACGCATGTCACCAAGTGTATAATGTCTGTACGCGTGTATCATTGTGTCGCACTGACTGGTGCCGTGCCAACCAATGTCGTAGATATCCATCATTGTAGTATCACTGCCAACGGACGCTCCAAACAATACCTTGATGACATCTGAATCTTTCAACTCTTCAATAAAATCCTTTAAAACCGTACCAACCGGACCCAACATTTTAAAAAACAGATCAAGAATAATTGTGGGTACATGTGTCAGCATTATACTGACAAATTTTTCTAACAATTTTCCAATGTTTGTTACGAATGTTGGAGACGGTGCCCCACTGAAAAGCATAAGAAACAAGTCAATAGTGGTTTGTACAACCAGTGCAAATGTTTCAATTAACTCTTGTGAGACCGCTTTTTTAATCAAGCGCGTCGTTTCCGCCAAAGCCATAAACACACTTTGAAACCCTTGGTCATCAAACATGACAGCAAACGTGTCAAACAGTGTTACAAAGTACGAAAAAAATAAATGCAATTCGACCATGACAAATGTCACAAAACCTTGGCTGCCAACAGTCTTGGTTTGGCATCCATTGCACGGTACTTTTGTAAGTATTTCGTCCCATTGTGACTTGCCAGACAAAAAGTCAACAAAGTATACTACGGCTCGTTGACTTTCCACCAATGCCCTCAACAATGAATACGCCGCGTCCACATATGGTTTTTTTTCCGTGAAAGGTAGCACACTCAGTGCTTTGTACAACAATTGACTGAAATCGCACAATCTGTTCTCGTAGTGGAAATGCACTTCGTCGACGTCAAAGAATTCTGTAATGATTATTGCGTACACGTGCCTGAATAGATTAAGTGGTACCCGACTCGCCGCACCAAGAACATCGGAGACAGCACAAATCGAATTGTCGTATGCTTCAATGATTTCGCACTTCGGTTCCCCCTGCCACCTGTTTCTGGTTGTGCATTCGCTTGGTGTGAGCAACTTTATCATGTTTGTCAGTCCCTGTAGCAAGTCATCCAGCTCTTTGAACACGAATTCGTACAACAACGAATTACACCACGAATCACTGCTCCCATAAAATTTTTGCAAGTTCTCCTCCGTACGAATATTGTCGTCTGGAAATACAAACATGCATTCACAGTCTTGTCCTTTGGTCAATGTACATTCCTGACCATCCGCTCGTGTTCTCACACCATTCGTTTTCTCATCTGTACCATAATCATGATTGATTGGATGTTTAGAAAATGTTCCTTCAATAATGTGGTTACCCGATAGAATGACTCGAATGGCAATGCGAAGGAGTTGAAGCGCCGACCGAGGTATTGCTTTTAGAGGTTTAATGTCTTTAGGTACAAATACCATGAATGCATCAATTAGTCTTTCCAACGGGTCAAAGACGTTTCGATTCAGAGAGGGCTTTTGACTCTCATCGATTAAATTTCCGAATACGACGCGTCTGTCAAACTTCGCACCCCATTTACCATCGTGATCCTGTAACATTTTAAGTATTTCTTCCGCCGTTTTCTCGTTCCACCTCCACATCAACTCGTTGATAAGATTGGTAGCCACGTAAGGAACACCCAACAGAGACCTGCCTGACCAGCGTACCAAATCCCCAGCAGCAACTGACTGTTCAGATGAAAGATCTGGACAATTTGCCCCTGTATCTGTGCATACCTGGTCAATGACTGTCAAGACATTGTTTAACACCCAAGTGACAATTGTACCCGTCCCATCGACAAAAAAGTCCATTTCTTCAAACGCATACTGCAACGAAGTCACCCTGATCATTGTGTCTATTTCTTTCGTGCGCCATACAATGTTAGCCGTGGTACCCACAGCCACATTGGCAACCTCGACCACTGATTTCACAAGATGTGAAGCAGTCAGAAATACGAATTCTTGTGGAAATTCTACGTCAGTGCCCAACATAATCTTGCTTGAATCAATCAAAACACCGTCCATCCATTCACCAAAGTGATCGGAAGTTTTCTTCATGAATATGAATGTTCTAAAAAAATCAGGGGCTTGCATTGGATTTAAGGCAGAATCAACGGTTTTTTGCAGGAGAGATACACCAGTGTTGAAACCGGCGTTAATACCGCGTGCCAACGACGGCGACTTAGTCAGTCCGAACAAGACCTCAAACGGTTGGCTGAGAGACAAGCACATGCATTGAGCCGTTTCACTCTGAATATGCACCGCCTGCTGTAGCTCCCATATGGGTTGTGTAATGTTGTACTCGGTGGACGGGTTTACCATGAACTTCGACGTAACAGTAAGGAAAGATACGATGGCTTGCGTGATAAATCTTGTACTAGTTTTGATGTTGCCAATACTACACTTGCCTGCCAATGTCAAAGAAGCGGTACGTATTTGTGCATTAATTACAACGACAAAGTTGTACAACGGTGCAAATGTCCCAAAAACAAACCTGAACACCATCAGCACGTTGAGCATTCCGACTTGCACAAAAGGATACACGACACTCCTCCACATTTTGTCCAGGGTTTCCAGCAAAAGAATGGGGCTCTGATGCACCAACAGCCCTATCGACGACAGAAAAGATAATCGCAACACCCACACCCATGGCAATGACAGAGCAATGGATACTGGTAGGAAAGCTACGTCTGCAACCACTTGTACGACCTGCAAGAGAAAATCAAGACATCTTAACATTGCGTTGATAACATTATCATTCGTTGACTGCGATGTCAAATAAGTAAGAGTCAATCCACCCGTCCAAACAAATAATAATGTGATTTCAGCTAACATTTACAAATAAAAACTCTTTATATATATACAACAAATCAACTCCGTGATTCCAGACGTGGTAAGGTTTGAAATAGTGTGTACACTCGGAAACATTTGTTTCTCTTCTTGCAAATGTTCTCCAACCCTCACCACGACTGGCATCAACGTGGATACATTTGCATAGGACTTGTACAACTCAAACACGTCACACTGTTGTTTGCACACGATCAGTGCGACGTCACATTTGATAACGTCCTTTGTTTCGACCAATGCAATCGGGCGTCCACACATGGATATCTTGTGTATCTCTGTAAACATTGTTGGCGCGTGCCTTACAGAGAAAGCCCCAGTTGTGATTCGATTGATCAAAGAACTTTTACCTACAGATTCACCACACACAGCGACTATCATTTGAGTATAGAAACACGTATACACTTATATGACGATAAAACGTTCGGACATAATCCACAAAATGCCTATATTTTCTAAAATATCACAAGTTGAATCGTACTGCCAAAGTACAGATCTTTGTGTTACACATTGTACAGTATGTGAAAACAACGGTGAGCAGCGTTTGGTCAAAGGCATTCATGGTATGTATTCACACTACTTTGTATGTAGTGATTTTAAAGTGTACAAAGTTTATTGTCGGCTTGGCTTTAAGTATACTTTAATGTGTTACAAAATGCTCGCTGAAACACCAACGGAAAACGACACTGAATTTCTTAAAGAACAACATTTAAAAATAAAAGAAAAATTTTCACCATATTTTAAAAAAAAGTGATAATAACCATTTTGTTTAGATTAATAATAATAAACGTTTTACAAAATTTAAACATTATTTAAACATTTTATATTTTTTTTTATTTTTTATTATATAATGTACAAGTTTTGAACAATTTATTATCAATAATAAATTGGTTGTTATCAATTTTGCAGTTTTTTTAAATTTCGGTTTTTTATCAAGACAGTATAACAATTGTATTCATTTACTGAAAAAAATACCACACATTTTTTTTCAATTTCAATATTCTTTGAAGAGATTTTTTTCATTATAAATATGTGATAAGAAGTCTTTAAAAATGTCTGATACAGGATATATCATAGCAGCTTTACTAGGTTTGGCTGCATTAGAACTTACATACAAAATTTATATTAGGAAAAAATAGTTTTATTAAATATCGTCTGTTTGGTATACGTTATCTCTCACATTGTCTTTGGGTGGATAGCCTAGCCATGTCAGTACTCGCTGTATCCACATTAATGTACATAATTCACATATTTATACACAAGGATATTAACATGTTTTTCTTTTTTTTCTAGAGTAGATAGTTTGTTCCTCTGAACACTCTCTTTCGTATTGTGAAATACTTTCTTCGAATGTACCAGTATCCACCCCCTCTGCAAACTTTAACAAAGCCTTTTTGTTCCATTTGCAGCGCATCTTACTGGACCTGGTGAATGTATATGCACCAATGTCCATTGTATCTATACCCAATACATCCATGTGTCCATACACGGATTCTTGGTACCCTTTCAACTCTGCAGCTCTGTTTGACAGTTGCGTTCTTATGTCTTTGATAGAAATGCACAGGTCTTCGTACTGTTCGATGTCAATAACCTGTTCCACAACGGATGAATCATCAGTGTTTTGTTCAGTGTTTTGTTCAGTGTTTTGTTCAGTATTTTGTTGAGTATTTTGCATTTTCCTGTGTGAAAAGACATATGTATTGAATGTCGTCATAAACGTTTTCTTTTGAGGCTAAGCTGCAGTTGGTCCAATGTCAGCCAAATGTCACCCATGCTTGTACCAATCATTATCCTTTCTTGCTGTTTATGTTGCCATCGTTCCACAACGGCATTTAATAATTTGACACAGTGAGCCATATTTTTAACGGTGTATCGTCCAACTTTTTGTACAATTGCAAACTCCAAATCAAGATCAAAGTGGTTGACATATGACCTGGATTGTACATGAGTGATGATAATCAATTCCTTCATGCAGTTGGTCTGTTTCAGTACCTCCACTAGTTCCACAACCTTGCTTGCGGGCATACTGTCGCTTGTGATAAGTGTTTTGCTGAGTGTTTGCAATGTCAGTGGACCAAATGTGTGTGTGGCAACTGGGTTCCACTCCTTATAGTTGTCCACGACTTTGTAATTGATTGGGTGTGGTGTCAACGCTATTTTCATGTGCATTTTTCGACGTGTCACATTGATGTACGTGTGTGACGGTGTAAGTCTCATCAGGAACTCAGTGTTGTCAATGGTAATCTTGGACCCTCTTGTGTCATCGTGTATCAGACCAAACCGATCCAAGTCCGCGTGCAAATCACCTGACTCAATACTGTGTACTACATCACCCTTCTTCAGGACGCCGTGTGCAACGGACCCCTTTTCAATTCGCCGCACTACAGCCCCCATTGTTTTGATACCAAATTCTACTGCGTACGCATCTGTCATTGGCATGAGGCGGAGACCCCACTGTGGGAATTTTCCAAAGGGACCGTAGTAGTAGTTTTGAAAATACTTCAACACACTGAAGATGGGCACTGCAAAGGCGATTGCCTCGGATTCGTTCAGGGTGGCAGTACAAATACCAATGACATTTCCGTGTTTGTCACACAATGGACCACCGGAATTGCCAGAATTGATGGATATGTTGACATGCAACATGTCCATGTCGTCGGACCCCCTACCTGCCAACCACCCCGACGACAGCTGCTCCTCCAACCCCTGTGGGAATCCTATGGTACTCACCTGTTGTGTTTTGGAAGTGATCCGTTCCTTGCAAAGTGGAGCGATGGCAATGCGACGGATCCATTCGTTTGGGTCGTCCATGAACCACTTTTCGTGATGGTCTGCCAGACTTATTACTGCACAATCCAATTGTGGGACAACCGCCTCAATGTGTCCGGTCAACGCACTTTTCCCCATGCCAGCCGTCCTCAAATGCACCACACGGTTATCTGCCGTGTCGCACACATGGAAATTAGTCAGAAACAAGACTTTGTCACCAAACGGAAAGAGTTTATTGTCTACTCGGAAACAGGTCCCAGTGTATTCGTTCTCGTCGACAACACGAGTAGGTACAAGGTGGTCGTACTCCGTTGACAAGACACGTGCCTGAACGATTGCTTGTCGAATGTGTTCCATTTATACATTATGAGCAAAGGTTATACCTACTTGTCTCCAGACGTTTCCACAACGGATGTAATGTTTTCGATCAATGTATCAATGCGTGCCACCATTGTGGTATCTCCAACGTACGTTTTCTTCAACGACTGTAGACCACGGATGGATCGGGTCAAGTGGAACAGATCAACCTTACACTCCACCGCAGCGGTGTATAAATCATTGATTCGACTGAAATCGGAATCGCGTGAGCTGCCTTCAAACCACCGCTGAACCCATTCAGGTATGTATTTGTATTTATTGAGGTGAAACAATGTCTCTCTGGTGTTCAAACGTTGATATGGTTGTAAACACGCAATGACCTTCAAATTTATAACAATGTTGTTATGTTCCATTATTACAACATTGGTAACTTTAAATACCTTAGTTTGCCTCGCACAACTCACACTGGCAAGGGGCTTGGACATGTGCAACAACATGATCAACGTCGTGAACGCTGTTTTCAGGGTTACATACAGAGTACACCTGTGAGACTGTCTTCGTTGTACCATGCTGTGTTGCACACTTGAAACTACACACAATGCTTTGCAATCCAGGTTGGCTCAGAATGTTGTTGATGGACGCCATGAGCTCCGTCAAGTTGTTTCCGTACGAAGTCAGCTTTTGACCATTTATTTCCGTCAACAAACTGCCGGGAGCAATTCTGGAAATCAACCACTCCTCCGACATTGCATGCACAAATGGTGCCACCAGCACGAAGCTGTCGGACATCTCTTTGTGCAAGTACTCTGTATGACCGTACTTACTGGCGGTCTGTGTGCACAACTGGCGCACGGTGACGTGCCCGCTCGGAAGACGCATGCATGGTTGGCAAGAATATCCGGCTTGCACCACACGTGGGAGGCAGGACACGTCTTGCCTCGTGTGAACGTAGTCGACTTCGACAGGGATTGCTTCTCCCGGTCTGGCAAATGTCATCCTCACTTTGGTTTCCGGGCTGGACGTGAAGGAAACCCAAAAGGGTTTACCGTCCGTTGTACCATCCATGTCAACACGCATGCCATTGACGTGTGTCAGAAGGTCACCAACACGAATATTGGTTTCATGTGGTTGTACAACACTCACTTTGGCAAAGCCAACCTGCGGAGAATCAATGATTGAGGGGTACAGGGACCTTACATTTGGGTTTACCATAAGACTTTTTGACACATTAAAGTGAGAGGACATCACTATTGAATTGACACCGGTGTTGGGCAGTTCGTGTACAACGCGGTGGTTAGTGGTGCCAGACGCAACCACGTTAGCGAAGCTTTCCGGTTGGTGTTCGAGCAGGTGGAGCACATTGCGCACGTGCTGGGGCGTCGACTTGGCAAACCACTCTTCGAACGAAACGTCACAGGCACCACGCCAGCGTTCACAGACCTCTTGTGGGTCAAGTGTAGTATTGTACATCGATCGCAGCCTAGTATGGTACGACTGAGTCACAAGGTGGGTAAAGTCCTGGGACGGCAATGCCGGGATGCCAAGGTAGACAAGATTCGACATGGCTGTTTGAACCATTTTAACCACACCAACACTCTCGATTTCAGTAAGGATTGCAGTGTTGATACCAACAACTCTCTCATTGTACAAGCATGGACCACCAGAATTGCCAGGCATAAGATTAGCAGTGCAGAGATATACAAACCCGGACCGCCCATCGTTGTAGGCGGTAATTGTACCCGTGCTTTTCGTGAGGTACTGCGTGCCTCTGGGGTAACCGGCAGCAATGACAGGCAGACCCAAAGCACATCCTTTGTAGGACTTGAGCAGAAAGGACGACGGATCACGGTTGCCGATCAAGCTGGGAATGTCAAAGACAACGAACGCAACGTCATCCTTCACATTTTTCATGATGACAGTTGCTGGGAATGGAATCGAAGGATTAAAGTGAAAGTTACACATTACAGTCGTGGCGTTGCCTACCACGTGGTGGTTGGTCACGGCGACCCACTTGTTACATTTGCCGTACACGTCGTAAAACTTCTGGGTGGCTTCGTAGGAAATGAAACCAGACCCACACGAGAGACCGACCACACAGGGACCCAACGGTGTGGGTTGGGAAGGAGTGTTCATGATTCGCACTACGGCGTTCTCGCAAGGACACGATGATTTATCTGTTACACGCATGGGCACATTGGGCACATTGGACACATTGGGTACATCATCATTGACAGCTTTTACAAATGATCGAAAGTTGGAAATCATTTTTAATAATATACTTCTTTATTTATAGGTATTTTTTTACGTCCACATCTCATCATAACATTTTTTTACGTCCACGTCTCATCATAACATTTTGCTTTTTTTATATGGGGACCATCAATTGCATGCCACCAATACATCCCTGCGTGCAAACAGCAATACTTATGGGGGACCCATCTGGCAGTTATGGATACAAATTGCTTCATACATTGATGAGATATTCCGGACCCGCTTTCACCACAGCCATTTTGCGGATTATTCGGTTCAAAATCTCCAGCACATCTACGGTCCACCCTGCCTCCACCAAATTCATAAGAGAGAGTATCTGGACTTGGTGTAAGCCTCTTGCATCCATCATTCGGCGACGCACCGTCAGGTCCGGTACAACGTACTTTATAATCAGAGTTACTTCTTTCTATATATTCATATTGTTCTTTCTCAGACGTATATGTATCATAAGGAGCTGGCAAACACCACATCATTCCATAATTAGGGTTATAATAACCTGCGTAACATTTTGTACAATAGTTTCTGACATCGTGCTGTGGATCACTTTCTTTCTCCCAAGATTGGTAAAAACCTCTGGGACAATAGATACAAAGACCGCTATTGTCTCCTTGTTTTTCGGCGTACATACCAGTACTACATGGTTTGCACCCCCTTGCAATTGTTTCTTCTTCATGTGCGAAAATTTGCATTTTCTTACTTTGATATTGTAGCAAAGTATT
>Ga0114997_10003957_pt1 | contig 11548 bp, 10 predicted proteins | sample ArcticOcean_MG_C_2_FD_87045 | JGI IMG/M metagenome (GOLD analysis project Ga0114997, IMG submission 87045) | Marine microbial communities from western Arctic Ocean - ArcticOcean_MG_CB4_136 | ecosystem: Environmental > Aquatic > Marine > Oceanic | place: Arctic Ocean: Canada Basin | collected... | reverse complement strand
TGATCATGTTTTAACATCTTGGTTTTCATCTTATGAAAAGGAAACAGATTATATAACAACATATTCTGGCTCACATCAAAAAATTATAGATGGAATAAAAAATACTGTTAAAGCAGGTATACGTGTGAGTGCGAACACTATAGTTACTCAAAATAATAAAGATACAATATATAATTCTGGTAAATTTTTACACTCAATTGGTGTATCACAATTTTTTGCTCATAGAGTAATACCACCAGCCTATGATAGAGGAGATAAAAATAACGAACATCATACAACAATAAGCGAATCAAAATTTAGTTTGGATGAACTTTTAAGGTTAAAAAAAGACACAGGAATGAAAGTTGGAACTTTAATAAATTACCCACTTTGTATGTTGGGTGACTTAGAAAAATATAAAGATTTTGTTGGAAGAGGATGCCCTACCCAGTCTGGTCACAGGTTTAGCATTAATTCAAACGGCCAGTCTCACGGATGTGTAATGGAAGATAAAGAGTATGGAAATGTTTATGAAGTTGGACTCAAGGAGGCGTATGCTAGAACTATGTCTTGGAGAAATGAAAGTTATTTATATGAGGGCTGTAAGGGCTGCCATTATATTGATGTTTGTCAATCAGGATGTAGAATGCATGGAATGGCTGCCACAGGTAAAATGGACCAAAAAGATCCTTTAATGCCAGGTAAAGAATTTATCACTAAGCCATATAAGTTAGAAAAAGATACACAAATCGAAGAAAAAATTAAATCTGGTGCATTCATGTATGTTCCTGAAAGTATAAGATTTAGACATGAAGAAGATGAAGATTTTTACTTAATGAATATTAGATGGGGTAACACAATAGAAGTTACCACTCTAGAAGGTGAATTCTTTATTGATATGCAAAAGAAAAGAAAAAAATTTTCAATATCTGATTGTAAATTTAATAATACCTTATCAAGATTAACAGGTTTTGTAGCTAAAGAAGCATTAAAAAGTGATCAAATTGATATTGAAGTAAGAAAAACAGGTGTAAATATTGATCCTGCAAAATTACCGAACTTAACTAACCCTGAAGTTTTGGAAAGCCATCCAGATATAATTTTATAAAATATCTTTATAACAAAAAATGAAAAAAATTTTTTATATAGCTGAAATAGGTATTAATCATAATGGAGATGTTTCTATAACTAAGGAGTTAATAAAAAAAGCAAAAGATTCTGGATTTAATTCTGTAAAGTTTCAGAAGAGAACAATTGATAAGGTTTATTCTAAAGAGTTATTGGATCAGCCAAGAGAGAGTCCATGGGGAAAAACACAAAGAGACCAAAAAATGGGACTTGAGTTTAGTTATGATGAATATTTAGAAATTGACAAATATTGTAAATCATTAAATATCGATTGGTTTGCATCAGCATGGGATGTAGAGAGTATTATTTTTTTAGACCAGTTTGATTTAAAGTACCATAAAATTGCCTCGCCTATGATTGTTGATGTTAATTTTTTAGAAGAAGTGGCAAAAAGAAGGTTGTATACTTTTATTTCTACTGGAATGTCTTCAGTTGAAAATATTGATAAGGCTGTTGATATATTTAAAAAAAATAACTGTAGTTTTGAGTTAATGCACTGTGTTTCAACTTACCCATTAAAAGCTGAGGATGCTAATTTAAAAACTATTTTATCACTAAGAAAAAAATATAATTGTAACGTTGGATATAGTGGACACGAAAATGGTGTTGCCGTATCTATTGTGGCAGCTACGCTAGGTATAACGTCTTTAGAACGACACATAACTCTGGATAGAACTATGTATGGTTCAGATCAAGCGGCCTCTTTGGAGCCAAGAGGGATGACGGACATGATAACGGGAATAAAAAAAGCACTATTAGCAATTGGAGAGGATAAGTTAGGATATATTACTGAAGAAGAAAAAATAATTGCAAAAAAATTAAGACAGCACATTAAAATATAGCTCTATTTATGAGTATTAAAAAAAATTCCATTAATAAGATAATAAATGAAAAATGTGATTTATTAAAAAAAATACCAGACATGTATCCTGAAATAAATATGGCTATCAAAAAAATTTCAAGCTGTATCGGTAAAGGTGGAAAATTAATGTTATGTGGAAATGGTGGCTCTGCTGCAGATGCGCAACATTTAGCTGCAGAATTTACAGTTAGACTTAGACCAAAAGTAAATAGAAGGCCATTTGCAGCAATATCATTAGCAGCAGATACCTCAACAATTACAGCATGTTCAAATGATTATAGCTTTGATAAAATCTTTGAAAGAAATTTTGAAGCGCTTTATAAAAAAAACGATGTTTTAATTTTAATTTCTACATCAGGTAAATCAAAAAATATAATTAATGTTGCAAAGTTAGCACAAAAAAAAAAGATATTTACTATTGCATTCCTAGGTTCGGGTGGAGGTAATGTAAAAAAATATGCAGATCTTAATCTAATTATTCCAAGCAAATCTACTGCAAGAATTCAAGAATTACATATCTTTTTAGGACATTATATTTTTGAAGAAGTTGAAAAATTTTTAATACAGTGAAACCAAAAATTATTGCAATTATTCCAGCCAGAGGTGGATCAACTAGGATTAAAAATAAAAATATAAAAATTTTTAATAAAAAACCTTTGATTGCATGGACCATAGAGGCAGCATTAAGATCAAAGTTAATCGATGATGTATATGTTACATCAGAAAATGAGAATATTTTAAGAATTAGTAAAAAATATTTTGCAAAGACAATTAAAAGACCAAAAAAATTATCAAATAATATAATTCATATAGATGAAGCAATAAGACATGCCTATTTAGAAGTTAATAAAAAATATGATTACGTTATAACATTGCAGCCCACATCACCCTTAAAGACAACCAAAAATATTGATGAAGCGATAAAAATGATAATAAAAAAAAAAGCAGATAGCCTGATATCAGTTTTTAAAACTCATCAATTTCTTTGGAAAAAAAAAAAAAATTATTTCATTCCAATAAATTATGATTTAAATAACAGGCCGAGAAGTCAAGACTCTGAATTTTTTCAAGAAAATGGGGCAATTAATATTACTAAACCTAAAATATTAATTAAAAAACACAATAGACTAGGAGGAAAAATAACAACTTATCAGATGAATTTTTGGAGATCTGTAGATATTGATCATATAGAGGATTTTCATATGGCCGAAATATTAGATAAGAAATTAACTAGATAAATATATATTTTGTTATGTATAAAATTTTTAGTAAATCTATTAGAATAATATATAATCTCAAAATAATTAATTAATGAATAACAAAAAATCAGTAAAAATAATTTGTTTTGATATAGATAATGTTATTTGTCATACAAAAGGTAAAGATTATAAAAATTCCAAACCTAATAAACATGCTATTAAAAAAATTAATAAACTTTATAAAGAAGGCTACATAATTAAACTGTATACAGCTAGATTTATGGGTAGAAACAACGATAATATTTCAAAGGCTAGAAAGCAAGGATACATGCTGACAAAAAATCAATTAAGACTGTGGGATATTAATTATCACAAGTTAGTTTTTGGAAAAACTTCGTTTGATTTATTTATTGATGATAAATCAATTTATTTTAAAAAAAAATGGTATGTAGACATAGATAATTATTTATAATATTAAACAACCATATGATTACACCTCATGTTGATAATTTTTTCCAACAAGTCGAGAGTATTGCAAAAAAAATTGATAAAGATGCAATAGAAAAATTAGCTAAAAACATAAGCAATATTAAAAAAAAAAGTGGCCGTCTTTTTTTTTTAGGAGTTGGAGGAAGTGCTGGAAACTGTTCACATGCAGTTAATGATTTTAGAAAACTATGTGGAGTAGAGAGCTACGCACCCACCGATAATGTATCTGAACTTACAGCTAGGATAAATGATGAAGGCTGGGACACATCTTTTTCTGAGTGGCTTAAAATTAGCAACCTCAAAAAACAGGATGCCTTGTTTATAATGTCTGTAGGAGGAGGAAGTATAAAAAAAAAGGTTAGTATAAATTTAATTAATGCTATTAAATATGCAAAAATTAAGAAATCAAAGGTTTTTGGAATTGTTGGAAAAAAAAATGGGTATGCAAGAAAAAATGCTGATCTTTCAGTTCTAGTTCCGAATGTTAATGATAAACTTATAACGCCACATACCGAAGCTTTTCAGGCAGTTGTATGGCATTGTTTAGTCTCCCATCCTTTATTGCAAATAAAAAAAACAAAATGGTAAAAAATTTTAAAATTAAAATATTTGCGGATGGAGCAGATATCAAATCAATTAAAAAACTTGATAAATTAAATTTTATAAAAGGTTTTACAACAAACCCATCATTAATGAAAGTTGCTGGAGTAAAAAACTATAAATTTTTTGCACAGAGTGTGTTGAAAGTGATTAAAAAAAAACCTGTATCATTTGAGGTTTTTTCTGATGATATTGCTGAGATGGAAAAACAAGCAAAAGAAATAAGTTCATGGGGAAAAAATGCATATGTTAAAATCCCAATTATAAATACAAAAGGTAAAAAAACTTTAAAACTAATAAAGAAACTAAATACTATTGGAATAAAATGTAATGTGACAGCAATTTTAACTATTGAGCAAGTTCAGGACGTGTATAACTCAATTAAAAAAAATAATGATGTTATAATTTCAATATTTGCAGGTAGAATTGCAGATACAGGAAGAGATCCAACTTTGATTATAAAAAAAGCATTAAAAATTTGTAAAAGTAAAAAAAATATTAAGATTTTATGGGCAAGCACAAGAGAGGCTCTGAATCTTTATCAGGCAGAAAGCATTGGAGCACACATAATTACAGTTCCATATTCTATATTATCAAAAATAAAACTTTACAAAAAAAATTTAAAAAAATTATCCTTAGATACAGTGAAAATGTTTTATAATGATGCAAAAAAAGCAGGGTATAAGATTAATTAAATATAAAACTTTTTAAATGAATAGATTCAATGGCTAGTATTTCAGGAGACACTTTATTTTTAGGATTGACTCATATAGGGCAGGTTTTTAGCCTAGGGTGGAGTCAAAAAATTGGCAATTGTAGTGTGTATGATTTTAACACTAAAAATCTAGAAAAATTTAAGTCTGGTGAGTTAACTGATGAAGAGCCTAGATTAAAAGAATTATTTAAAAAAAATAAGAAAAAAATAAATATTTGTAAATCTAAAAAAGAAATTTTACGATTTAAAAATATTTTTTTAACTTTAGATACACCTTTAACAAAAAATGGAAGTCCGAAAATAACATATATAAAAGAATATTTAAAAAATTGTCTTAACTATTTATCTAAAAATACAAATTTAATAATTACTAGCCAAGTTTATTGTGGTTTTTGTGATGACTTAAAAAAAAGTATTTTTAAATCGAGACAAGATATAAATATTATTTATATGGCAGAAACACTAGTAATGGGAAGGGCACTCGAGAGATTTATTTACCCAGAAAGATTGATATTTGGCGGTGATAAAAAAAATTCTTTTTTTAAATTATTAAAAAAATTTAATTGCCCAATATTTGTTTATAGCCATAGAGAAGCAGAAATGGTGAAAATAGCAATAAATTTATTTTTATTGACTAGTGTTTCTTATGCTAATTTATTGGATTCATATTGTAGAGAGTTTGGTTTTAAATTTTCTACTATTAATGAGTCGATAAAATTGGATAAAAGAATAGGTGTTAATTCTTATATTTCTCCATCATTAGGTATTAGTGGTGGTCACTTAGAAAGAGATCTACATTCTATAATTAGAACTTCAAAAGATAAAATAGTAAAAAGTGTATTCAAAGAATTTAAAAACTTGAGTGAAAAAAGAATATTTTTACTTATAAACTTATATAAAAAATTAGATAAAAAATTTAAATTTTTAAAAGTTATCTGGATAGGCCCATCCTATAAGAGAGAGTCACTTTCAATTTTAAACTCACCTTATTACCATTTTAGAAAAAATTTAAAAAACAATAATAAATTAATTTATACTTATGACTCTTTTTTTGATTTAAATAAAAATAATTATACCCATGTAATTGAAAGTTTAGATCAAAAAGAATTGAATAGAAGTTTAATAATACTAAATTATATTAATAAAAAAGATTTGATTAAACTCAATGGAATAGCAGAAGATAATAAAATTAAGATTATAGATATTGGGATAAAAAAAAACTTAGAAAGCAAAAATAAGAAAAATATTTTTACGTTATTAGATTAAAATGATTAAAATAGGCTTAGTAGGTTGTGGAAATATAGGAACAAAAAGACTTATAGCTATTTTAAAGGATAAATCTGTAAAAATTAAATACATAGTTGGTCCTAATAAAAATAGGGATAAAAATAAAAGTGATTGTAAGGGACAAGAATTATCTAAAAAGATAAATTGTATTTTTTCTACAAATATAGCAGATATTATTAATTCTGATGTTGATGCTGTGATACTAAGTACTGGCCCAACTTTATTTAAAGAGCTTGGTTCTAGAATTTTAAAAGCAAAAAAACATTTATTAATTGAAAAACCTTTGGGTCTAAATAATCAGGAAGCCTTATACTTGACAAATTTAGCTTATAAAAATAAACTTATATTAAAAACGGGGTTTAACCTTAGATTTGATGATGGAATTAAAAAAGCTTTTGAAATATTTTCTTCAGGTGCATTAGGTAAGATATATTTTTCTAAAATAGACTATGTAAATGGGAGTGTTAAGACTAATAAAAATAAAGTTGGAGCCTTATCTGATATTGGAAGTCACAGTTTAAATTTAATTGAATATTTTTTCAAAAAAAAAATTGATAGTATTTTATGTAAAAAAAATTCACATGAGCATCAAAATGATGACAATGGTTTTCTAATACTTAACATCAATAAAATCTTGTGTTCTATTCATTTTAGTTTTGTAAGATGGAAAAATGATTTTTCTTTAGAAATTTCAGGAAAAAAAGGTTTCTTAAAAGTTAGCTCTTTACCTAAGTGGGGTAAGCAGACGGTCACCTATGGAAAGCGAGTTTATCCTTCGGGTAAACCAATTATAAAAAACTATTATTATACCAAAGATAATTCATGGTATAATGAATGGCTTCATTTTAAAAACTTAATTAAAAAAAAGAGTTTAAAGGATAATCATGAGGGACTATCAAATATGAAAATTATAAACAAAATCAATAAAATTAAATAATTTGCATGAAAAACTATCCTGATATAATCACAAAAAAATTGATATCAATTAATGATTTATGCTTAAAATTAAAAAAACTTAGAAAAAATAAAATTGCTTTATGCCATGGAACTTTTGATATAGTTCATCCAGGACATATAAGACATCTACTTTATGCAAAAGAAAAAACGGACATATTAATAGTATCGGTCACTAAGGATAAATTTGTAAAAAAATCGAGTGATGGACCTTATGTACCAGAAGACTTAAGATTAAGAAATTTAGCTTTTTTAGAAATTGTAGACTATGTTATACTTGATGAATATTCAAAACCACTTAATTTAATTTCTAAAATTAAGCCAAACTATTTTTTCAAGGGATTTGAATATTCTGAAAATAATATACACCCAAATACTAAAGAAGAAATCAAAACTCTAAAGAAATTTGGAGGTGAACTATTATTTAGTCCAGCTGACACAGTTTATTCATCTACTGCTCTACAAAAAATAAATAAACCTAATATTGGAAGAGAAAAACTCATTTCGTTGATGGATTCTGAAAATATTAACTTTGAGGACATTTATAAAACAATTAATAATTTTAAAGGTATTAAGATTCATGTTGTCGGAGACATAATTGTTGATAAGTACAATTTTTGTTCGATTGTAGGTGCAACCACCAAAACACCAACTTTCAGCATAAAGAAAATGTCAAGCACAACCTATATAGGTGGTGCAGGGATTGTTGCAAGACATTTGAAAGCCCTTGGTGCAGATGTTACATTAACTTCAGTTCTTGGTGATGATAAGTTAGGGAAATTTGTTAAAAGAGAAATGAAATCTTGGGGAATAAAATCGAACTTTTTTTTGGACAATACTAGATGTACAACTCTAAAAGAAAGGTACTGGGCAAACAATTACAAATTAATACAAGTTGATACAGTAGATAATCATAATTTATCAACAGATTTAGTAAATAGGATTAAAAAAAAAGTTAAAGATACAAAATCTAAAGCAGTTATATTTAGTGATTTTAGACATGGAATTTTTAATAGAGAGAACATTGAATCTATAAGCGAAAAAATAAAAAAAAATGTTATGAAGATAGCCGATAGTCAAGTTAGTAATCGGTGGGGTAACATATTGGATTATAAAAAATTTGATTTAATATTACCAAATGAAAAAGAAGCTCGTTTTGCATTAGCAGATCAGGATATTCCGTTAAGACAGCTTGGTACAAACTTAATAAATAAATCCAAATCTAAATTTTTGATACTTAAGCTTGGCAGCAAGGGGATCATGGTTTTTAGAAAAAAAGGATTGTATGTAAGAGAATTTTTCCCAATTGAAACATTCGCAGAAAATATAGTTGATGGAGTGGGAGCTGGTGATGCTATGTTAGCAGGTTCTTCTATGGGTCTAATTTGCTCTAAAAATATTTTAATTTCATCTATTATTGGAAATGCAGCTGCAGCCTTAGTATGTAAAAAAAATGGCAATAATCCGATAAGTACAAGAGAATTAATAAGCATAATTAAAAAAATAAGTACTACTGTCTAAAACTTCTTATTTAATAAATAAAAATTATTTTAAAAAATGTTAGTAAATTTTCCAAATAAACTTCTTAAATTTTTGTTTTTAAAAAAATTTTTAGAAAAAAAAAAAACAACTTTTTTAATTCTACATAACAATGGTAGTAATTATTTAAGTAAGATTTTTAAAAAAAAATATATAGAAATTGTTGATTATACTAATGAAATAAATTTATATGTTTTATTCTTTATAATTTTTAAGAAAAAAACTTTATTTAATTATCTATTTTATTATATAAAAATTTATGATCCAAAATATGTAATTAGCTGTATTGATAATAATGAAACATTTTACTTATTAAAAAAATTCTATAAAAATAAAAAATTTATATTCATTCAAACTGGCCATAGAAGAAAAGGGCAATTTCCATTTAAGTATAAAAAAAAATTTCTAAGTGCAGATTTAAATATGGTTTTTGGAAAAAATCTACATAACTTTTACATGCAAAAGATTAATACTAAAGTTATTTCAATCGGTTCCTTCAAAAATAATTTTTATGATCTTCAAAAAAATGAAAATTGTAATAAAATTCTACATATTTCCCAATACAGAAAAAAATTAGATAAAGATATTGTGTATAGAACAAAAGGCAGGTTTTTAAATTATAGTCAATGGATTAAAAATGAAATCAAAATACTAAAAATTTTAAATAAATTCTGTATTGAAAATAAAAAAAAATTATATATTTCATCAAGTTATAATAACGAACCTACTGAATATTTATTTTTTAAAACTTATTTGAAAAAAAATTTTATCTTGTTAAATAGAAGTGAAAAAAGTATCTCTTATAATAAATTACGTTCTGCTAGTATAATCATAACTATGGACTCCACACTTGGTTATGAAGCAATTGCACAAGGAAAAAAAGTAATTTTTTTTTCACGTTTTAATAATAAAGAATTTTATTTTAAATGGCCAAATAGTAAAAAAAAAAGAGACTTTTTTTATTCAAATAAGATTAGTTATAATGAATTTATAAAAATCTATAAATTTGTAGACAATCTCTCTGATAAAGATTGGAAAAATAAAATTCAAAATAAGATTAATGATATTATTATATATGATAAAAATAATAAAATTTTCAGAGAAGCTTTCTTAAATTTAGGCTGTGATAACAATTATTTTAAAAATTAGATTAATTTTAATATTTAATAATTTAATATAAATTTTAATTATTATTTCTTTTGTTTAATTTTTCCAAACTTGTCTATATGAAAGATTTTATCAGCAAAAATTAAATTTTCTGTTTTATGTGTAATAAATATTATTATTTTATTTTTTGAAAGTATTTTAATATCTTTTAATATTTGATCTTCGTTCTTTTTGTCTAAAGCACTTGTGGCTTCATCAAAAATAATAATCTTTGGCTCTTTGTAAAGAGCTCTAGCTATCCCTATTCTCTGTTTTTGGCCACCAGATAAATGCGAACCTCTTTCACCTATATTTTTATGGTTATAATTTTCTATTTTAATAAATTCTGCTATATTTGTTTTTTTTATTACTTCTTTTAATTGTTTTTTATTTATTTGACTTTCCTTTAGACCAATTGTTATATTTTTTTTTATAGTGCTATTTGTTAAAACAACTTCCTGCGGTACATATCCTAATATTTTTCTCCATAAAAAAATCTCTTTATTTATATCAATATTGTTAGAATAAATTTTACCCTCATTTGGCTCTAATAAACCTAATAATAAATCAACCAAGGTAGTTTTGCCAACACCTGAATCTCCTATTATGGCAATAATTTCACCTTTATTAAATTTTAGATTTAGATCTTTAAAAATATATTTTTTAGAATTTTGATACTTAAAATTTACATTATCAAAAATAATATCACCATATAAATCAACTTTTTTTTTATTTGAATTATTTTTTTGCTCATAATTTCTTTTATAACTACTTTTTTTAAACTGTTTTACAATATAATCCACAGAGACTGCTTGACTTTTAAGAACTAGTAAATTTGCTGATAAATTATTAAATGAAGGCACTAATCTTGTCATAGCAACACCAAGTATTGCCAAGATGGAAAAGATTTCATCCGTATCTTGATATAAATTAATTGTTAAAACTATTATTAAGCAAAATGCGAAAATAAAAACAATTTCTAAATAAACTTTTGGCAACCTAAGTATAAAGTTATTTTTAAATTCATGTATTTCTTTTGTGCTTGTTAAATTACTTAAGTTTTTATATATAGCTTTTTCTCTTTGAAGAATTAATGTAGATTTAATTGACCCAAATCCCTCTTGTATTAAAGTTATAAATTTTTCTCTTAATACAAATAGAATTTTACTTATTTTTAAAATACGGTTTTTTGTAAATTTATGAAAAATAATAGTTGAAAAAAGCAAAAATAAAAAAGAAATTATTGATATAGCAGGATAGAAGCTAATTAAAGTTAATATTATGCAGGCAATAATAAACATTTCCCGAGCAGAAGTTATAAAACTCTTAAAATATTCTCCAACAACTTTTGTTTCATTATTAAGATTTCTTATTAATTGTGAAGAAGTAGATTCTAGATGAAACATATACGGTGAAAAAAAATAAAATTGAGCTAGCCGTGTTGTTAAACTAATTTTAATTTTCATAGATAGCCAGTTCTCATAATAAAGTATCATTACGGATATAATATTTTTGATTATAAAAATAAAACCAAATATAAAAGTAAAAGTAAGAATAAAAGCTATTTTCGAGCTATTTTGTAAAAAAATTACAAACTCTTTTAATGGAAAAAAATTAATTTCTCTAAGCAGTGTTAAAACTTTATCGGGG
>Ga0114997_10003956_pt1 | contig 11549 bp, 7 predicted proteins | sample ArcticOcean_MG_C_2_FD_87045 | JGI IMG/M metagenome (GOLD analysis project Ga0114997, IMG submission 87045) | Marine microbial communities from western Arctic Ocean - ArcticOcean_MG_CB4_136 | ecosystem: Environmental > Aquatic > Marine > Oceanic | place: Arctic Ocean: Canada Basin | collected... | reverse complement strand
TACAGTTCCCAAGTCTTCTGCAAGAACATGCAATGCAGGCGGTGCAAGCGGTATTCAAACGGTCACATGTAACACCGGCTTCCATGAATCGGGTAGTTCCGGTAACAATTTGGGTTGTACAGCATATAGCGGGAGGAGGGGGAGGCAAAACGTAGAACAAGCGTGGGGGGTGTATGATCGTGTCACGTCAACAAGCGTGTCCGAACAAGCGTGTCCGATTTGGGTACCGGAGGGAACTGAACTGCTGAGTCCGAGTGTTATCACATCAAATAATTCTTATTGCCGAGACTCAACCAAACCGATTTGGGTACCGATGGGATCTGAACTGCTGGTTCCGAGTGATATCACATCAAATAATTCTTATTGCCGAGACTCAACCAAACCGATTTGGGTACAGAAGAAAAAGTGATCCGCCGGATCCGATTCTCCGCAATAATTTTTACACCCCAACTGCAGGCTCTGCAGGCTATTACTTGGACGGTGAGGACGGTAACCGCGTCGCGCGTTTCCTGTAAAGTTTTCTAAAATCAAGACGAGGTTGACCGCCCCCAACATTTTATTCACGCGTCAAAACACAATGAAATTTCAAAGAATTTCAAATTAGGAACCTTCCAACCTTCACCACCCGCAGATATGGACAAGTTTTTGGTGAGAACCCCCTCCCCGACACGGACGCGGGGGGGGGAGCCCACCAAAGTGGGAGAACAAGTTGATTCCGGCAGTTCCAGCAGCAGTTCCAGCAGCAGTTCCAGCAGCAGTTCCAGCAGCAGTTCCAGCAGCAGTTCCAGCAGCAGTTCCAGCAGCACTTCCAGCAGCAGTTCCAGCAGCACTTCCAACGGCAAGAAGCAGCGATCCCTTGGTCCGGTGGAGCATGTTCGTAAGCGACGTGCCATCTACTTCGGGTGCAGTTGTCAGCCGGAAACAGCCGACTTCTACGCCCCCGTCTTGTCGGAGAGTGGGTTGCGGATGGTACTCCAGAACGGCACGATCTGCCGCGGGGTGCAGAAGCTCTTCGACGAGCTGCTCGTCAACGCCGGGGACTACAGCGGCAGAAACTCAAAAATTTTCGTGAACTTTGACGACCAAACCGGTCGTTTTGTGGTCCGCAACGAAGAGGGCCTGTGGGTGCACATGATGGACGACAACGAAACGTGGAGCGTGGAAGCGGCGTTTTCCAAGCTCAACACGGGCACGAACTTCGACGACGACGAGGCGCGCACGACCGGGGGGTTGAACGGCGTGGGTGCCAAGCTTTGCAACATCTTTTCGACCTCGTTCCGCGTGACGACGAAATGCCCGCGCACCGGTGTCGTGTTTCGACAGCTCTGGCAAAACAACATGGAGGACGTGGGTCGGCCGCAAGTGCACAGCAAAACAAAGAGCAAGCTGCCGAACGAGCATCGCTCCGCGTTTTGCTGTTTCGACGATCTTCCCGCACGCTTTAAGGGCACGGAGATTTCGTTCTCACCCGACTACGCCTCGTTCGGAGAAGGAGGTGCCGCCGTGGTGTTCGGGCAGCTTCGTGAATCTCTCGCAGCGTTTATTCGTCGTCGGTGCCTCGAGATTGCGGCCACGCGCGGCGTGCGATTTTTTTTTAACGACGAGGCCATGGTGTGCAGGAGCATGCGCGACATGGCAAAGTTGTATGCCGGTCCTGCGAGCAAACCCGTTGTAATTTCGGGCACCGGCGGCACCGGCGGCACCGGCGGCACCGGCGGCGCCGGCGGAGCCGAGAAGCGCTGGTTCGCCGCCGTCGTGCCCAAAATTGAAGGTCTGAAGCAGAGCATGTCGTATGTGAACGGCATCCACACGTCGGACGGTGGGACGCACGTAAACGAATATTCGAAAATTTTTGGCAAGGTGGCGGAGGCCATGAGCACGAAAACAGACAAGATTTCCGGAGCGTTCGTCCGCAGCAACTGCGACCTGTTTCTGTCGTGCGTGATCGTGAACCCCGAGTTTGCCACGCAGAGCAAGCAGAAACTGACGACAAAGCGCGCCAAATGGGGGAGCACGCCCGTGTTCGAACCAAAAGCAACCGCCAAGGTCGTGCGCGCGCTCCGGGAACAGATCGCCGCCGCGCATCTGGCCAAGCAGCAGGAGGTGTTGGGCAAGCAAACGCGCGCCCGGTCGCGGATTCGCATTGACAAATTCGACGATGCAAACAAGGCGGGGGGGCGGCAGTCCAAGAAGTGTGTGCTCTGCCTCACCGAGGGTGACAGTGCGAAGGCGCTGGTGGTGTCCGGCCTCCGAGCGCTGGGCAAGCGGGGCTCCGACTACTACGGTGTGTTCCCGCTCAAGGGGAAATTGCTCAACGTTCGCAACGCGTCCGCCACAAAAATTCAGCAAAACAAAGAAATCATGAACCTCCTCTTGGCGATGGGGCTTCGCCTTAACGCGCGGCTGTGCAGCCAACAGGACGTCAAGGCACTGCGCTACGGGTCCATCATGATTATTACGGACCAAGACCCAGACGGGTCACATATCAAGGGCCTCGTCATGAACGCTCTCGCCCGTTTTTGCCCGAAACTGTTGCGCGTGCAAGGGTTCCTAAAAATTTTTCACACACCCATCGTTAAGGCCACCTTCAATCGCGAGACGCGCGACTTTTACTCCCTGTCCGACTACGAGGCGTGGCGTTCCGGGTTGGATTCCGCGCCGAAGACCAAGTACTACAAAGGACTGGGGAGTTGGAGCGCCGCGGACGCGAAACGCATGTTCAGCGACATGCAAACCCACGTCGTGGTCATGGATCCGGCCACGGACGAGGACTTTGCCGCGTTGGAGGGTGCGTTCGGCGACGACGTCGCGAAACGCCGGGCGCTGATGGCCGCGTTCGAATCGCCGGGCGACCCTCGCAGCGTGCGCTCCATTCGAGACTTTGTGGCGGGGGAGCTCACGGAATGCTTTGTGTACGACACGACGCGCTCCGTGCCGGGCATCGACGGCCTCAAACCCAGTCAGCGAAAAGTCGTGCAGACCGTGCTGGGCATGCGTTCGCTGCCGGTCCCCGGTGGAGACTCCAGAGGCCCGAAAGTGGCCCAGTTGGTCGGTCGCGTGAGCGAACGAATGGCGTACCACCACGGAGAGGCCTCTCTCGAAAAGGCCATCGTTGGCATGGCGCAGGAGTTTACAGGGTCAAACAACCTTCCCATCCTGTTCGGCGACGGCCAGTTCGGCACGGCGAATCAGGGCGGAAAAGACGCAGCCGCCAGCCGCTACATATTCACGACGATCCAACCCTACACGCGGTATTTGTTTCCCGAGTCCACCGTGCTGGATTACAACTACGACGACGACGTGCGCGTCGAGGCCAAGGTGTTTTTCCCTGTGGTACCGTTGTGCCTCGTCAATGGCTGCCAAGGCATTGGGACGGGATACTCGTGTTCGATCCCTCCGCACGCGCTGATGGGCATCGTCGACGCCCTAAAAACGTACCTTGCGGCTGGCGGTGACGGCGACGTTCCAAACGTGCCGCCACCGGCGTACCGTGGATTTGATGGCGCGCCGGAGCGCACAAAGGAAACCGAGTGGGTGTTTCGGGGAAGCGTCAGCAGCGCCAGCAGCGCCAGCAGCGCCAGCAGCGCCAGCAGCGCCAGCAGCGCCAGCAGCGCCAGCAGCGCCAGCAGCGCCAGCAGCCACGGTTCACCCAGTAGCGTGACCGTTCACGCACTGGCACCGACCGTGTGGACAGATTCACTCGTCGAGAAGTGTCGCAAGCGGGGATACGAGGCAACAAAACACATGTCCGACGATGGGAGCAACGTGGCTCTCGTCGTGGAGGACTCCGGGCAGCATTCCGACGCCAAGCGGCGGCGCGTGACGCTGGAAAAGGCGATCGCGGACATGAACAAGAGTCGGTCGACGGTGGGGAACATGTGGCTCTTCGTGCGTGACACCCATGGTGTGCCGCGATTGCGCAAGTTTCGCACAACAACAGAGATTTTACAGACGTACTGCGAGGTTGGAAAAGCATGCTACACGCGATCTTTGGAAGCGTATCGCGCGGCCGTTCGAGCACAGTACACACAACTTCGGCGAAAAAGGGATTACATACAGCTGTTCGTGGACCAGCGGGTAGTGTACCCGGTCGTCCCAGCTGCATTGTGTCGCCAGATGTCGGCGCTGGGTTGGGGTGATCTGGTGGACGGCGGAGAGTCCGGAGAGCCCGGAGAGCCCGGAGAGCCCGAAGAGTCCGAAGAGTCCGAAGTCCACAAACTGCTGCGGACAGTCACCGACATGCAAAAGACCGAAGCTAAAATCCGGCATCTCGATGCCGATATTCGACACGCGCAAACAAAGGTGGAAGTGTGGGCCCGCACTAGCTGGTTCGAAATGTGGCTGGCGGATCTGAATCGCTTCGTTGAACACGTGCCAGATCACCTCAAGAAGTAAAACATCTGTAATTGTAAAACTTCCCACGCGGTGTAAGAAAGACACACGTCGTGGGACGTATTTTTTTTTTCACAGTAAATCTTTGATCCACATGTACACTTGTACAGGATGAACCCCGTATATTTTGCTGATGGCCTTAATTCCTCTTCGAGACTGAAGGAATGCTTTGCGCACATCTTTGCGCACATCTTTGCGCAACTCTTCGCGCTCGCCCATTCTTTTCTCCAACACCACGTTTTTTTTTTGAATTTGCATTTGCGAACGCGACCATATATTGTTTCTGATGTTTCTGATGTTTGTGACGTGTTTGTGACGTGTTTGTGACGTGTTTGTGACGTGTATGGTGTTGGGCACACGCCCGTCGAGGCACACGCCCGGTTCACCCAAAAACGCCGGGAGCCACTCTCTGCACGTCGGCGTTTGGCGCAGCCGCACTGCGCCGTACGGCGCAGCCGCACGGCGTCCGCCTCCATGTCCGCGTAAAACTAGCGCCTGTGTTCCTTCTTCGTTCCCACCACCAAGAGGTTGGAAGACAAGACAGTCTGTGCTGGGAACCCCCTTTCCAAGCCGGTAAACTCGCATGACATTTTCCACCTTCCTCTTCTGTGTTTGGTTGTGTAGCAATCTAAAAAAAAAAAAAAATCTTTTGGTCAAGGAAAAAAAAATTGAATGGCCGAGTCATCGGGGAATTCTCATGTGGCAGAGTTGAGGCGCGCGACACAAATGCTAAGGGAAAAATACCCAACGGACTCTCTCGTCCTCGCGCTCAACGGAAAAATACCCGAGGACAAAGCCATGTCCGAGTTTGGAGCGTACGGGGCTTCTAATAGCTCTTGGAACACTACGAATGATGGAGAGGGTCAGCATTGCTTAGAACAATGCAAAGGAGCCGGATTGATCACCACGAACAAATGCCCGATTAACGTCCTTGGTGAAAAGCAATCCCATCCGTGTGACCTTGCAACTGACGGGGTACGTAATTTAGGTCTGCTGAGGTCTCTGGTATCGCAGTTGCCCGACGCCATACTAAAGGCCGACGCAGCGAAGAAAACAAACGAAAAAAACATGGCCGACCTTCGAACGAGGTGGACCGCGCTCGAAGCCATCGACTCAGAGACCTCAGTTTCGGAATTGTTACAAAGTACCGCGGTAGAGAATTTCGGCGAAAAGCTTAAGGACCAAGGAACATGGAACCACTACCCAGCGCTATTCAAAGTGGTTTCGGACTTGGGGCGAAAGTCTACGAAGACCTCCGATTTTGAATTTGACGAGGACGAACCTACACCTACATCCTTCGCGAATGTCTTGAAGGCAGAGCTTGTCGTTGAAAAGGCGGAAGCGGTGTTGGAAACGCAGCGATCGCTCGCATTGAAAAAACTGCAGGCGGAAATCGAAAACAAGCAACAAGAGTTGAACATATTAGGGCAAGAACAACTCGATGTCATCCGTACTAAGTACGGAACCGTCTCAGACAGCTTTGCACAGTCGGAGACCTTGTTGGAGACACGGCAACGTCTGGTAGCTCTAAAATCAAAAGAAAAAAAATTTCAAGAACAATTATCAAGTGATGTAGCAACGTTGAAGGCGAAATACCAAAAGCTTCGTGACATCAAGATAGGTGAACCGATAATGCGCGACGGGAAGATGACATGGGTCGAGGCGGGGACCGTCGAACAGACCAAGTTGCTCGGATTTATTGGTGTGCTGCCAAATACAACGTGGTACGCGTCGTGGCACGACGATCTTGACAAGGAATGGCAATTTGACAACGTTCACACGGTAAAACACTTTAATACAATCGAAAAACAACTGAAAGGAGTTCAAACCTTAAAAGAAAACGCTGCCTTGGCCATTTTGGTAAAGGAGAGTACTCGCGACAAAGAAAACAATGCCAAACAAAAGTACGAGGAGTTGGCAGCGTTGAAGCTGGTCTCCAAGTTTGAATTCGACGCGGCAAAGGTTGATTGGAACGACGAATACGGCATCGGCGGGATTGAAGAGGGTGCCCGGACCCAAGAAACTGTCAGCAGATTTAAGAACACAATAGTTCGCGGCGTCGTCGTCAAGAAAGATAATAAGTTTAAACTGGACAAGAACGACACGGCCGAGAATATGGATTTCAAAGACACGTTGGCCGGTTTTTGGGTTAAAAACGCCGAGGACAAGGACTATACCGGGACCTACGAAAGCAACGGCAATGTATACCCCAAATCAGTGTGGGATGCATGGCACGGAGATTTCGAGAATGCAACCAAAGAAACCTTTTTGAATAACATCAACAACGCAGTCCTGATCACGTTGGCCAATTGGGGGTTCAGTCAAGCCAAACCTGACCTGTCGCTTGAGCAAGGAATTAACAGAAAACTTTTTGCAAAGACCCTGAGCATACTTCGGGAGATTGTGGACAAGAAGATCGCCGCTGAAAAGACGTACATAAACGACCAAGCAAAGCACAGGGATAAAGAAGCAGAGCAAACAATCGGCGCCGAGGTAAATATGTTTGAAGTTCTGGACCGCAATTCTGAGAAGGCGAAAAAGTTTCAAGTTCTACTAAAACAAACACGAGAACAGACACGCAATGAGCTTCGAGAAACGAGTGCAGATATTAGGAAAGCACGTATCAATAGCTTGGACGACCCAATCAACCCGGAAGAAGAAAAGCGTGCATTGGAGGCAGTCGAGTACAAAGCAAGCCTGATCAAAACACGGCAACTGAGAGACACGATCAGCGGGATGGAACAGGAGTCAGTATCACCATCTCGAGCAGTCTCGATGGCAGCTGATGTTAACAAATTGTTAGAAAAAATTGAAGTGATCAGCAAAGCAACGAAATCGGACATTTTTGGCGAACTCAACGACCGACTCCGTGCGTTGTCGAAAAAGGTGGGGGAGCAAAGGGCTACGGAACTGGAATGCAAGATCAAAGAGCTGGAACATTCGATCAAAGTTTTAGTAAAATTAAAAAACATGCTGCCTGCGAAAACACTGTTGCAACGATTTCATTTTGCCGGCGAGAGTATGCTCTCGTTAATGGACATGGTGGACAAAGTTGCCGCCTCAGACAAAAGTGCAGAAGATATTGCAACCAAACAACAATTCTTAAAAAGAATCAAGAAAATGATGGATACTGTAGGCATAAACACGACAAAAATCAACAACGAAATCACCAAAAAGAATAAAAAACAAAAAAGATTAAAGCAAAAAAGGTTAAAATTGATGAAAGGATTGAAAAACTAAAAAAACTTGCAAATGAATTACAGAAGAAATAGAATTAGGAAGGTATACGCCAAACTGCGTTTGGAAATTCACCTGCTTAGTATACACAACCGCGCTTGGTTATGCTGCGACATCGTGAACAACAACAAATGTACAGCTCAACAAGCGCTTCGTTCGCGTTCCATTTTTTTTTTTTGAATGCACTTTATCAAACCACCCGTCTGAAATGTGTGGCATAGCAGTGTGGATCGCCGCGCAAAACACGACGCTGGCAGACAGCAACGTGGACCACGCGGCTCGCAAAATTCAACACCGTGGTCCCGATCAAAGCCAAACGTTGATCGTTGGGGATGGACTCTGTCGAATGGATTTTCATCGTCTTGCGATCAACGGATTTGACAGCAACGCCATGCAGCCGTTCGAAGCCGGGCCGTGGCACGTGGTCGTCAACGGAGAAATCTACAACAGTGAGGCACTCGCCGCACGTTTCAACCTGTCCCTTGTGAGTGGGAGCGACTGTGAAATCGTGGGCAAAATGTTGCAGGCCAACATTGCTCCGCTCAAAGTCTGCGACGCGCTCGACGGCGTCTACGCGTTCGCGGCGTACAACGAGGCAACGAAACGGCTGGTCGCCGCGAGGGACCCGTTCGGAGTGCGGTCTCTGTACATCACCACGTCGCACAACGGGTTGCGCGTGGCGCTCGCGAGCGAACTCAAGGCACTGGCGTCCGGCGGAGGGGTGCACATCGCACCGTTCCCGCCGGGAAAATTGTTCCAGTTTGATGTGAAGACGCAAGACGAACAGTGGTTTCGGCACCACGTCGGGTTCGAGACGGAATATTTCTCGTATTTCGACGTGGACGACCGCGACGCCATGTCGCGTCTCAAGTTACGACTCGTGGAGGCCGTGGACAAGCGTGTGCAGTGTGACCGCCTCCCGATCGGGTGCTTCGTGTCCGGTGGACTCGACTCGTCGCTCGTCGCGGCACTCGTCGTGCGGGCTGTGTGCAGGCGGGGTGGAAAACCAGAAGACGTCTGGACGTTTTCTATCGGGCAAGAGGGGAGCACGGACATGCGCTTCGCCCAATTGGTAGCGGACCACTTGAAGACCACGCACCACCCGGTGGTCGTGACGGAACAGCAGATGCTCGACGCCATTCCGAACGTGGTGGAGTCGTTGGAGACGTGGGACACGACGACGATTCGCGCCGCAACGGGACACTGCCTGCTGTCGAGCTACGTGCGCGACCACACACCGGTCAAGGTGCTCTTTTCAGGAGAGGGGGCCGACGAGATCATGGGCAGCTACCTGTACTTCAAGAACGCGCCCTCGCCCGAGGCATTCCAAGACGAGACGATGCGCCTCGCGCGCGATTTGCACCGCTTCGACGTGCTGCGTGTGGAGCTGTCGTGTGCCAGTCGGGGCTTGGAGTGCAGAGTGCCCTTTCTCGACAAATTTTTCGTGGCCACGGCGCTGCGCGTGCCGCCGCAGCAACGCGGGTTTCGTGATTTCAACGGTGGTCGTATGGAAAAGTGGTTGCTGCGCAAGGCGTTCGACGGCGACGAACTGCTTCCCAAGCAAGTGCTGTGGAGGCGCAAAGAGGCGTTCAGCGACGGGGTGAGTTCCGCGACGTCGAGTTGGCACCATCAGATACAGCGACACGCCGCTCAAATGTACCCCGAGTCGGTCGCGGAGAACAAAGAACACGCAAAAACACCGGAGCAGCAGTGGTACCAACACCTTTTTGAACAGCACTACCCCGGGTGCGCGGGCATCATCCCGTACGAGTGGTTGCCGAAATGGTGTGGGGGACAGACGGACCCGTCGGCGAGGGCTCTGGTCGGGTATTCGGTAGATTAAACTCAATAAAAAACGATCTTTTTTTTTTTCTTTTTTGATTTACGTATTCTTGATCTCTTTATTTCCTCCGGAGAAAAAAGAGTGCTGCGTGCAGCCAGCCCCAAAGGGCTGCGCGTGGGCCCTGTTCACCCACGCGGCGAAGTCGGTGGCAAAAGTGGTTGGTAAAATTACCACTAATTGTTGTGGTTGGGGGTGAAGTATTTCCAATACCACTCGGGACACACAAGGCCATGTTCGTTACGAATTTTATTCTTTTCGTTGGGGTAATTGGCAATAAAAATTTTTTCTTCAAAAGCGACTTTGTACTGAGATTTGCGGATATCGTCCAGAGTTTGCGCCTTTACAACGACGACAAACGTTTTGGCTTCCCCGTCCTGCATCGGCCAGCACAATTTGATTTGACGACCGCCACGTGGAACAACTCGGTCTAGATAATTGAAGTCGAGTTTAGCGTCCCCCGACAATTGAGTTTGCCACAAATCAACCGCAAGACCGGCTTGTATTTCTGTTGCAAATTTGTCACATTTTAGTTCGTCTTCTGTTTGGATTTTTGCTTGGAAAGTATAAGGGTGATGTTTTTTGTGCCGCCGGGTGACACCCCACAACCCAAGGCTCTGATTATAGAGGCATTGGACGATACTGACAGACGAAGAAGACGAAAGAGACGGGATTTTGCTTTTTTTTCGGGGCGCTTTGGTGCCGTTCTGTTTCCTCTTCCTGTTTCTGGAGAGCTTCAACTTGTTTAATTTAGTTTGAGGAACAGTGACTTGTTGCATTCCACTCAATGTCTCGTTTAGGGTTGAAAGCTCGTCGGCCGATGTGGTATTTCCCGCACCGGTTTCCGAAACCGGGAGACCGGTGCTGCTTCCGCCTGCTTCCGGCTCCGCGCCACGTATTTGAAACCGAGAGACGTCTGCTGGTGCTGCTTCCGTCTCGGTCACGGGTGTGGGTGTTGGCGAGCCGTGAGCAACACCCGCATTCACCCGTCCACGGTACCCTGCACACCCTCCGCACGTTTTCTCGATCCGAACGAACTGATTAAATCGGTTCCCTTGTGGCACCTCCGTGAAGATCTTCTCCATTTGAAGAAATTTCGACCACAATACCCCTTCTTGTTGTTGTTGTTGTGACCATTGTTCTTGTTGCTGCGACGGGTGCTGCGATTGCGCCCGCGATACGGGTTTGTACGTTTGCTGTACGGGCGTGTACGTTTGCTGTACGGGCGTGTACGTTTGCTGTACGGGCGTGTACGTTTGCGGTACGGTCGTGTAATGCGCTGAGTACTGCGAGTTCCCCCACGGTAACTGGTGCTGCGATTGCCCACGCGGTACGGTCGTGTAATGCCCCTGCGTTACGGGCATGTAATGCTGCGGTCGGTTCTGCACCCAGTACCCCGACCCTTGCTGCGACCTGTGCTGCGATTGCTCCCGCGGTACGGCCATGAACGTTTGCGGTACGGACATGTAATGCGGACAGTGATGCTGCTGGTATGATGACATCGTATTACAGTCTGGTGTTACAATAAACTTACTTTTTTTTTGTGGTCTTTTGACGCGTGAAAAAAAAAATTTGAAATTATAAAAGGCAATTTGATGCGTGAAACAATATACACGATTTTGTTGTCGCGATTTGTCAGCTTTTCAAAGTTCACATGCAGTGCGCGCTGTGCTCGGCCCATGCCCTCGTGTTCAACACGGTCACGGGGTGCCGCAGTGAGGAATGTACGTGTCGCGAGCAGGGCGAGGCCGCGTGTCGCGCTGGAAAGCAGATGTCCGTCTCAACGCTGTGTGGCAAGTGTTTCTGCATGAGCGAGAGCGACTTGGATACCCATTTCCTTGGATGGAAGCTCTCGTCTTGCTGGGACACATGTCTTGGTCTTGTGACGGATGAACACATTGCGGGGCCACACTTTGAAAAGGCGCTCCCGCAAATTGGTCTGTGTGAGAACGTGTCGGTGGTGGTCGGAAAACGCAAGGTGCCGGGGAAGATCACGCGGGTGTACCTCGACGGCGACGTTTGTGAGATCGCAGTGAGCCCGGACAAAAGTCTTGTTGTGCACAGAAACGACTTTGACTTT
>Ga0114997_10003954_pt1 | contig 11549 bp, 13 predicted proteins | sample ArcticOcean_MG_C_2_FD_87045 | JGI IMG/M metagenome (GOLD analysis project Ga0114997, IMG submission 87045) | Marine microbial communities from western Arctic Ocean - ArcticOcean_MG_CB4_136 | ecosystem: Environmental > Aquatic > Marine > Oceanic | place: Arctic Ocean: Canada Basin | collected... | reverse complement strand
TTTTTTTTAATTGAATAAAGACTTATCACCAAATATGTTTGAGCTATAACTTCAAATATAACAAAACCTAACATTACAACTCTTCTAAATAATTTGTAAACATCATAGTCAAATTTTATTCCTAAAAAAATTGAATGAAGTGTTAACAAAATAGCAGACCCTATTCCAAAAAAAATAAATTTAGAAATATGTTTGCTATCTTTTTTAAAAAATAAAATAATTTCTTTATTATAAAACCAATACTTAATTAACAAGAAAGATGTTAAAAACATTGCAGGTTTAAATACTAAATAAGAAGGGAATATTCTTGCAGTTCTACTTATAGATGCACTTCCATCAATATAAGGAAATGAATTATGTAGTATACTTGTCGGATCAGGAAACAATCCATGGAAATAATTAACTAACAGTAAGCAAATATTTATACCAAGGAATGGCACAATAAATATCCAAATACTTATTTTTTTAACTTTCGGTATTTTATTCATTAGTTAAATCAAAGAACAATTATTTCTTTTTATTTATTTCTTTTTATTCTTTTTTCTAGCTCTTCTTTTTTTAGAGCCAAGTTTTCTTCGTCCTCTATGTTTTTTGGGATAACCCATATTTAATATATACTCCTAAATAAAATTATTTATATTGACGTTTATTGAGGGATATAGCACTGTGTATAATACTTATCAAATTTTTTATGACTAAATTTTTTCAAACATATTTAAAACATACAGCAAAAGATTACCATAACCAGTCAGTTAACCCTCCTGTTGTAAGAGCTTCGACAATTATTTTTAAATCGATGCAAGATATAAGAAAAACACAAAATAAAGCAAAAAAAGATCCAACAGGTGGTCATTTTGATTATGGAAGGCAGGGAACCTCCACAACTTACATACTTCAACAGATATTAAAGAAAATGGAAGAATGTCACCATGTTTTTTTGACACCAACAGGCTTTGGCTCGGTTTTTTTAGCAATTTTTAGTGTAGCACGACCAGGTGATGAAATTATTGTAGCAGATCCAGTTTACAGTCCTACACGTATATTAACTCAAGATTTTTTAAGAGAATTTAATATTAAGACAATTTTTTATAATCCACATGACCTAAAAACCTTAGAAAGAAATATAACTAAAAAAACAAAATTAATTTTTGTTGAAAATCCAGGAAGTAATTCATTTGAATTTCAAGATTTAAGTAAAATAATTTTAATAGCAAAAAAATATAAAATATTAACAGCAATTGATAACACTTGGGCAACTCCATATTTTTTTAAACCAATTAAATTAGGTTTTGACATGTCAATTGTTTCAGCAACAAAATATTATTCAGGTCATTCAGATGTTATGGGAGGAAGTTTAGCTGTAAATAAAAAAGTTTTTAAGCATGTGCAAATGGCAGACAAAGTTACAGGTTTAAGGTTGGGTCCTGATGATGCGTATCTAATTACAAGAGGCTTACGAACTCTTGATGTTCGTTTAGACAAACATGAGAATAACGCTAAACAAGTTGCAAAATTTTTAACTAAATACAAAAATATAAAACTTTTATATCCTTATAAAAAAGATTCTTTTAATTTTAGAATGTGGAAAAAATATTATTCTGGAGCATCAGGTTTAATGGGATTAAGAATAAAATCAAAAAATAAAAATTCTGTTATTAAATTTGTAAATTCATTAAAATTATTTGGTTATGGTTATAGTTGGGGTGGTTTTGAGAGCCTTGCCTTACATCAAGAATTAAAAGAACAAGGAAATAGAAAATATTTAAATTTAGCTAAAGATGAGCATATAGTAAGATTACATATTGGCCTAGAAGATCCTAAGGATTTGATTGAAGATTTAAGAAAGTCTTTAAAAAATATTAAATGAGTTCAGAAAGATTTATAAAAAATAATACAGCTTTAATTACTTTAATTGCAGCTTGTTTAGTTGTTCTAATATCTTTAGGTGTCAGACAAGTCTTTGGAATGTTCTTTATTGATTTTAATAAAGATCTTGGCATTACGAATACTGAGTTTGGTTTAGCTATAGGAATTCAAATGTTAGGGTGGGGTCTTACAGGACCTATTTTTGGAGCGATAGCAGATAAATATGGTGGACATAAAGCAATTAGCTTAGCATTTGTTTTTTATATCTTGGGTATTTATTTTTTATACGCGGGTCCAAATACTGGTATTTTTTTTCAAATTAACTTAGGTCTTTTTATTGGTATTGGCCTTGGAGGTACTGCGATCAGTATTCCAATGTCTATAGTAGGTAAACATTTTCCTTTATCTAATAGAACTATAGCTATGAGTATAGTTACTTCAGTAGGTTCATTTGGATATTTTATATCACCAATATATACAACTTATTCATTAAAAAATAATGGTTGGGTAGAAACATTATTTGTTTTTATGATTTTTTTAGTTATTGGTTTTTTAATAGCTTTTTTTGTTAAATCACCCTCGGCAACGCAAACGATTGAAAAACCTAATGATCAATCTACGTTTGAAGCTCTTAGAGAGGCATTTCAAAACAAAAGCTATGTACTTTTAACAGCAGGTTTTTTTGTATGTGGTTTTCATATAACGTTAGTTGGAACTCATATACCAACATATGTAGCTGATAGGGGATTAGAAAGTTGGACCGCAGCTATGATTTTATCATTAGTAGGTTTTTTTAATATATTTGGTTCATTATTAAGCGGATATTTATCAACAAAAATAAGTAAAAAAAATATATTAAGTGCAATTTATCTTTTGAGAGGAGTTTCAATCACCTTATTTATTTCTTTACCTGCCAGCAATATCTCAGCTTTTCTATTTGGAGCTAGTTTTGGTTTCTTGTGGTTAAGCACAGTACCTGCAACCGTTGGTATTGTTGCCCATATATTTGGAACAAAATATTTAGGACTATTATATGGAATTGTTTTTTTAAGCCATCAAATAGGATCTTTTTTTGGTGCATATTTAGGAGGATTGTTTTATGACCTTTATGGCTCATATGACTATGCGTGGTATTTAGCTATTGCTTTATCAATTTTTGCTGGAATTATACATTTACCAATTAAAGAAAAAGTAGTTTTAAGATTAGAAACAGAATAATAAATTGACCACACAAAATTATTTAAAGACTATTACTAAGTCTAAAAAACCTTTTGTTATTTACAAATCTGACAAAGGTTTTGATCTTTATACAGACTTTTCAAAAAAAGTTATTTTAACAAATAAGAATATTCATAATTTCATTAATACAATAAGCAAAAAAAAAACAAAAAATAAAAATACAGATTTATTTATAGGATTTTTTGGATATGAAATTTTAAATAATTTGATTGGTATTAAATTATCAAAACAAAAGAGTCTAAAATTTCCTAAAGGAATTTTTTATAAACCAGAAACAAAAGTTAATTTAAATAATGATCTAACGTATGAAAATGAAAATTTAAATATTTCAAAAAATAGTTTTAAAATTAATATAAATAAAAAGTCATATAATAAAATATTTAATGATTTTAAGAAGAAAATTAAATCAGGAGAAACATATCAAATTAAAATTTGTACAAAATATCGAAATAAATCAAAAATTGATCCAATAGATTTTTTTTGCAGATTGTCCAAAACCAATCTTGCTCCGGAAGCTTTTTTAATAAAAGATAAAAATTTTTCAATAATAAGCTGTTCACCCGAAAATCTAATAACTAAAAGAGGCCAATTTGTATCAACCAAACCTATTGCAGGTACATTAAAAAAAACAAAAAAACTTAGTAAAATTAAGGCTCTTAATTTTTTTAATAAAAACATAAAAGAAACTAAAGAACACAATATGATTGTTGATATGGAGCGAAGTGATTTATCAAAAATATGTGAACCTGGCTCTGTAAAGATTATTAAAAAAAAAATAGTTGAGGAATATAAGGATCTTTACCACTATGTAAGCTTAATAAGTGGTAAGTTAAAATTGAATATTTCTACATTGGATATCATTAGAGCAATGATGCCGGGAGGTTCTGTTATTGGTTGTCCTAAAATTAACACGCTTAAGTTGTTAAATGCTCAAGAAAAAGAAAGTAGAAATATTTATACTGGCAGTTTTGGATATATAAAATTTAGTGGTGATATGAGATTTAATGTTATTATTAGAGCTATTTTAAACTTTAAAAATTATTCTGAAATATCGGTTGCATCTGGAGTACTTATTGACAGTAATGCCAAACATGAATTTAATGAAAATTATATTAAAGCTAAAGCACTAATAGAACTTTATAAATGATTTATATAATTGATCATAAAGACTCATTTACACATAATGTGGTTCACCAATTTTCAAATTTTAATACTGTAGAATGTGATAACTTTGATGAAATTAATCAAAAAAAATTAAATAAAGCAGAAGTAATAGTTTTTTCTCCTGGACCAGGCTCACCCAAAGATTACCCTGTTAGCTCAAAACTTTACCATAGATTTAAAGGAAAAAAGAAAATCATTGGTATATGTCTTGGTTTTCAACAAATACTTTATTGTGAAAAAGCAAAGATTGTTGAACTAAATAAAATTTATCATGGTTTTCAGTCTGAAGTAAAAGTAACAAATGCTAATTCTTTATTTAAAAAAGATCAAAAATTTAAGGTTGGTAGATATCATTCACTTAAAATTAAAGAACCCTTTTATAAAAAAAATTTTGAAATAACTATGAGGTGTGCTATTTCGAACGTTGCAATGGCAATAGAAAATAATAAAGATAAAATTTATGGATTTCAATTTCACCCAGAATCTTTTTTAACTGAAAATGGTAACTTACTTATTAAAAAAATCTTATCAGCATAAAGATCTAAAAGAAGTAAACTTTAAAGATCTTTGGGGTGAGAGGGGTTTGTTCACAACAATGTGGATATTTGGCAAACCAGCTAAAATTTTATTTTTTAAAAATCACATCAAAAATTTAATAAGATCTTTAAAAATCTATAAATTAAATAAACCCAGTTTAGAAAAAAATATACTTAAGTTGTTAAAAATAAATATCAAAAAAAATAGAAAATATAATCATTTGTTAAGAGTTGCTGTAAATAATAAAATAATCTCTGTTTCATTAAGAAAGAGATTAACTCCTAAACTAAAATTTAATTTGAAACTTGTTAATCACAAAAGAATTCAACCAGAATTTAAAAATTTAAAATACGAACAAATATTAAAATACTTATCAAAAATAGATAACTCAAACACCGACATTGGCTTATGCTTTAATAACAAAATATTAGAAAGTGGAACTTCAAATATATTATTTATAAAAAATAAAAAAATATATTCTCCAATTAATAGTTTTTACAAAGGAATTAATTTCAAATTTTTTGAAAACAAATTAGGTAAAATTATAAAAAAAGATATCTATATTAATTCTTTAAACAGTTATGATGAAATTATTCTTGTTGGTTCTGGTAAAAGTGTTACATCTGTTTGTACAATTGATGATATTAAATGGCAGAGAAAAAGTTTCAAATTTTACAAAATTTTATTTAATTTTTATAAAACAGAAATATCCAAATGTCCTATCTACAAATAAAGAGAAAATTATGAAAGATCTTAATAACCTTTGTTTATTTTGTAATCCCAAAAAAAGTGGTCTAGCGTGTGAAAATGATTTTGCATATGCTAGCTATGATTCTTATCCAGTCACAAATGACCATTGTTTGATAATTCCAAAGCGCCATATAAAAAATTATTTCCAACTAACAAATGAAGAAGTTATTGCCTGTTATCAATTAATTAAAAAGATTAAAAATGAAGTTGAGAAGAAAGATAGCTTAGTCAAAGGCTTTAATGTTGGAACAAATGCTGGAAAAGTAGCAGGTCAATCCATAATGCATTGTCATATTCATTTAATTCCAAGACGGAAAGGCGATGTTAAAAATTCCCAAGGTGGTGTTAGATCAGTGATACCTCTAAAACAACATTTTATTCGTAAAGCATAAGTTGTATTTTTAAAATGATAAATTGCACTTGATATAACGGTTGATCTCTTATTTCAACTATACTAGAAACATCAAAATTAATTAAGATTCTAAAAGCTAATAATATGATGACTAATAATCCTTTTTCTGTACTTGCTGAAAGTATACCTTCAATCTTCATACAAGCTTTTGTAGTTATTATGGTTGTATTAGTAATAATTGGAACATTAGTTGATATTTTTCATAAGAAAAACTTTAAGTATTTTTTTAATAATGCAAAAAAAGCAAAATTATCAGCAATTAAAGAGCTTAGTGCAGGTGAAAGAACTGCAGTTGTTCTTAAAACAATAGTTCACGATATTGCAACAACAGCTGAACTTGGTGCCGGTAAAAGAAGAATAGCTCATATTTTAGGAATGTACGGTACTATTTTATTTTGGATTTCTTCTGTTGTTTTAATTTTTTGTTACACATCAAATGACATGACAACACCCAATATATGGCCAATGATGTGGCATGTAGGGGCTATAATGACATGTATTGGTGGATATTGGTTTTGGTTATTTTTAAGAGTTGATGTATTATCAGAAGCTCACCCTTGGTATAGAATTATTAAAGCAGATTTATTTGTACTAGCCTTACTTGCTTGTGCAACATTTGGTTTAGTATGGTCTTACACTCAATCTTTAAATTTAGAAAATAGATGGGATGATAAGGTATTCTTAATTTTATATATTTTATCAAATTTAATTTTATTTGGTGGTGTTTATTGGTCAAAATTTGCACACATGTTTTACAAACCTGGTGCCGCTATCCAAAAAAATTTAGCTGAAGCTGATGGTTCAAGAGATAATCTTCCACCACTAGCTGATGCACCTAAACAATTTGGCCTAGGAATTAAAAGAGAACAACCAAAACACTATTAAAAATTTATGATTAAAAATAATTTAAAGAAAGAGGTAAAATAATATGTCAACTTTTGTATATATGACTAGATGTGATGGATGTGGTCACTGTGTAGATATTTGCCCATCTGATATTATGCATATTGATGAAAATATTAGAAGAGCAGTCAATATTGAACCAAATTTTTGTTGGGAATGTTATTCTTGTGTAAAAGCTTGTCCAAATCATGCAATAGATGTTAGAGGATATGCTGACTTTGCCCCTATGGGTCATAGTGTTAGAGTAAGACGCGAAGAAGAAAAAGGAACAATTTCTTGGAAAATTAAATTTAGAAATGGTACAGAAAAAGATTTTGTATCTCCAATTACTACTAAACCGTGGGGTAAATTTATTCCAAAATTAGCTGAAGGTGAAAAACCAGACCAAGCTGAAATTAATTCTCAAAGACTTTATACTGAGCCTCAAGGGTTAAATATTGATGGTGAGTTACCGTCAGTACCAAAAGATTCATTTAAAAAAGGAGTTTATTACTAATGGCTAATCACAAAACACATCACGAAGATTGTGATGTACTTGTAGTTGGTGGAGGAATGGCAGGAACTGGTGCCGCTTTTGAAGCTAGACATTGGGGTAGAGATTTAAAAATAATTTGCGTTGAAAAAGCAAATATTGATAGAAGTGGAGCTGTAGCTCAAGGTTTATATGCAATTAACTGTTATATGGGAATGCAATGGGGTGAAAACCAACCTGAAGATCATGTAAGATATGCCCGCAATGACTTGATGGGGATGGTAAGGGAAGATCTAGGTTATGATATGGCGCGCCACGTAGATTCAACAGTCCATATGTTTGATGAGTGGGGCTTACCGATGATGAAAAATGAAGAAAATGGCCGTTATCTTAGAGAAGGTAAATGGCAAATTATGATTCACGGTGAAAGTTATAAACCAATAGTAGCTGAAGCAGCAAAAAAATCTGCAGATAAAATTTATAATAGAATTATGGTTACTCATCTTTTAATGGATGAGGAGAAAGAAAATAGAATAGGTGGTGCTGTTGGATTTAATATGCGTACTGGTGATTTTCATATATTTAGAGCAAAAACGGTAATTGTCGCAGCAGGTGGAGCATCTCATATTTTTAAACCAAGAGCAGTTGGTGAAGGAATGGGAAGAACTTGGTATGCACCTTGGAGTAATGGTTCTGCTTATGCTTTACCTATTGCTGTTGGTGCTAAAATGACTCAAATGGAAAATCGTATTGTGTTATGTAGATTTAAAGATGGTTATGGTCCTGTAGGAGCTTATTTTTTACACCTTAAAACTTATACCCAAAATGCTAATGGAGAAAATTATGAGAAAAAATGGTATGATCAGACTAAAGAATTGGTAGGTGAGTACATCGATCACCACCCAACTCCAACATGCTTAAGAAATCATGCTTTCATTCAAGAAACAATCGCTGGTGGTGGACCAATTCATATGGTTACAACTGAGGCATTCCAAGATCCACATTTAGAGACTGTTGGATGGGAAAACTTCTTAGGTATGACTGTTGGACAGGCTGTTGTCTGGGCATCTCAAAATATTGATCCAAAATACACAAACCCAGAATTAACAACATCAGAACCATATGTAATGGGCTCTCATGCTACTTGTTCCGGAGCTTGGGTTAGTGGACCTGAAGATCTTTCTCCTCCAGAATATTTTTGGGGTTATAATAGAATGCTAACAGTTGACGGGCTTTTTGGAGCAGGAGATACAGTAGGTGGAAGTGCACATAAATTTTCATCTGGTTCTTTTACAGAAGGACGTTTAGCTGCAAAAGCTGCTGTTAAATATATACAAGATCAAAAAGCTGAAGGTATTAAAGTTACCGATAAACAATGTGATGACTTTAAAGAAGCCGTATTTAAACCTTTAGAAACATACACGGTAGCTCAAAATGAAATTACGGGTGGAACAGTATCGCCAAGCTATATTTCACCAATTCAAGGACTTCAACGCCTTCAAAGAATTATGGATGAATATGTAGGTGGAATTGCCACTAACTATATGACAAATGCCAATATGCTTAGAAGAGGTTTAGAATTGTTAGCTTGGTTAGAAGAAGACCTAGAGAAGGTTGGGGCTGAAGACTTACATCAACTTATGAGAGCTTGGGAGCTAAAACATAGGGCTATAACTTCCCAGTGTGTAACTGAACACACAATGTTCCGTGAAGAAACTCGTTGGCCAGGTTATTATTACAGAGGTGATCATATGAAATTAGATGATGATAACTGGCACTGTTTAACAGTATCTAGACGTGATCCAAAAACTGGCAAGTTCACTATGGAAAAAGTGCCCGTTTATCACATAGTAGATAAAAATGAGAAGAAAAAAGCATCTTAATAAAAGTTAAACAAAAATATGAATTTTTTAGATAAGTCTGATGAAGAAATCATAGCGATAGCTAAACCAATTTGGGATAACCTTGTGAAAAGCTCAAATATCAAAGATTATGGAGGTTTCACTAAGGATTTTGGTACTCAGATGTTGTTTGGTGCGAACGAAGTTGAACTTGGTAAACAGTGGTCTAACAATAAACTATTAACTAGCTTATCAGAGAGCTATGAGGCCTTTGGATGTCTAAGAAGAGGTTTAAATATCACGGTACTTTTTAAACAGAAGAGTAAAGAGATACCTGGTGAGTTTTTAGGTCGTTTAGTACTTGGCGTTGAAGGTGACGAGGTTAAAGTTTTTGGAGCTACTATTTACTAAATACTCAGTCAAAATTGGTTAAAAATATTTTTTCTAATTCTTAAATAATTATTTGACAAATTATAAAGTCGTGGTAGTGAGAATTATCAATGACTAATTTAATTAAAAAATTACCTTCTGAAATCAAAAAAAACAAATTAAAAACAGGTATTTTTTTAGGACTATCTGCTTACTGGGGCATAATTCTTGCAGGCACTTTAATACAATTTAACTAAAAATTAATAAATTTCTAATTTTAAAATCTCATCTATTGACATCAATATATATGAGGAATATTCATTATTAAGTTAAGTATTTATGGATGTTTTTTTACCAATTGCAGAAGTATCAGTTAATGTTTTAGCAATTTTTTCTCTTAGTGGAATAGTAGGTATTCTCTCAGGTTTGTTTGGTGTTGGTGGAGGTTTTTTAATGACTCCTTTCTTGATTTTTTTAGGAGTACCTCCAACATATGCTGTAGCAAATGAAGCGAATAATATTTTAGCTACATCTGTTTCGGGTTCTACAACTCACTTTTTAAAAGACACATTAGATTACAAAATGGGTTTAATGATTGTTGCGGGAGGAATTTTTGGAACATTATTTGGAATTTGGACCTTTACTTATTTTAAAGGAATTGGAAAAATTGATATTGTTATTTCATTAGCCTATATGTACATACTGGCTATCATAGGCACAGCAATGTTGGTTGAAGGTCTTGGTGAAATAGATAAAGCTAGAAAAAAAATTTTTATTAAAAAAAAATTACATGTTCATTATTGGATACATGGTCTTCCTTTGAGGATGCGTTTTCAAAAATCTAAATTATATGAAAGTGTATTTACACCAATAATAATTGGTTTAATAGTTGGTTTTATTGCGGCAATAATGGGTATTGGTGGTGCTTTTATTTTAGTGCCAGCTATGATTTATATTATTGGAATGCCAACAAGATTAATCCCAGGAACTTCTTTGTTTGTAACAATTTTTATAAGTATAATTGTAACTTTTTTGCACGCATTTAACTATGGTTCGATAGATTTAATTTTAGTATTTATGTTAATAACAGGATCAATTGTCGGAGTTCAGTGTGGACAAAAATTTGGTGAGTCTATTGATAGCTCTGCTTTAAAAACACTACTAGCAATTCTTCTATTATTAGTTGGTATTGCAATAGCATATGATACATTTTTTGCTCCAGAAACCATTGCAGAAACAATCAAAATCGATGTAAATAATTTAAATCGGTTATCAATGTTTATTAAAAGACTTTCAATAGAAGTTCCAGTTCTTTATGGATTATTTTCAATTGTTGTCGCATTAATTTTGGGTGTCGCTGCTGCTTTTATTAGAAGATATTTTTCAAATTTAAGAAAAAAATATATAAAAAAAACTAATTAAAAAAATGAAAAATTTTATTATAATTTTTTTTATTTCTTATCTAGTATATAGTTGTGAAACTATTTCTGAAAAAAAAAATATTATTTCTAAAAAAAAAAAAATTACAACCCAAATTAATCAAGAAATTAACAATTTTAAGATTCAAGTAAATCTATCACAGGTTAGAAAAACTGTGTGCGAAATTAAATTTACAGCAACAAATAATAATTCTTCTAAAAAAGACCTTTACGTTGAGGTTCAAGCTTTCAATAGAAAAAACATAAATATTGGTACATTCAATTATGTATTATCTGATATTTTGCCATCTCAAAGTGCTGAAAAAAAAGATTACTTTGTTAAGACCAAATTTTGTTTTTTGGTTAAAAATATGAAAATATATGGTGGATAGTTATTTTGATTTCTAGACAATAAAAATCTTAATAAAATATTGTATTGTAATAATACTAACTATTCCAACAGTTACAGCTGCAATTAGTCCAACAACGAATGGCTTGTAACCCATGGATTTTAATTCACTAAGATTTATTGATATACCGACCGCAGCCATTGCCATAGTTAGAAAAACTGTCGCTAA
>Ga0114997_10003953_pt1 | contig 11549 bp, 12 predicted proteins | sample ArcticOcean_MG_C_2_FD_87045 | JGI IMG/M metagenome (GOLD analysis project Ga0114997, IMG submission 87045) | Marine microbial communities from western Arctic Ocean - ArcticOcean_MG_CB4_136 | ecosystem: Environmental > Aquatic > Marine > Oceanic | place: Arctic Ocean: Canada Basin | collected... | reverse complement strand
ATTAAATTTAAATCTAAAAAAAAAAAATTTAAGCACAATATTAACGAGAGAACCAGGTGGAATTCCTACCGCTGAATCTATTAGAAAACTCATATTAACAGGTGAGGCTAATAAATTTTCAACGCGCACAGATACATTACTTTATTTAGCATCTAGAAATGAACATTTTGAAAAAAAAATAAAACCAGCCATTAGTAGAAAAAAAATTATTTTATGTGATAGATTTACAGATTCAACAATTGCTTATCAAGTTTATGGAAGTGGTGAAAGTAAATTATTTGTTCAATATATTCACAAATATATACTAGGAGATTTTAAACCTGATTTAACTTTTATTTTAACTGTTAATATTGATAAATCTTTTAAAAGAATTAAGAATAGAAAAAATAAAAATAGATACGATAAATTATCAAAAAAATTTTATGAACGAGCCCAAAAAGCATTTATCAAAATAGCCAAAAATAATAAATCAAGATATAAGATTTTAGATAATTCAAATGACACTAATGAAGTAGAAAAAAAAATATTAAATTATTTTATTAAAAGTTATAATAAAAAATGAATAAAAAAATTGAAATAAATCGAATAAAACCTTTGCATCAACTTAATTTATACGGTTATGATTATTATTTTGATTTATTCACAACATTAAATAAAAAAAAAAAAATTCCAAATATCACTTTATTTAATGGTCCAGCAGGAATTGGAAAAGCAACTTTTGCTTATCACTTGATAAATTACATGCTATCAATAACTGAGTCTAACAAGTATAATCTATTAACACATTCAATTAACGAAAATAATTACAGTTATAATCTTGTTTGTCAAGACATCCATCCCAATTTTTTCTCTTTAAGCTCTGAAGTAAAAAAAAAAGAGATTAAGATTGAGGATGTAAGAAATGTACTTAAATTTTTGCATAAAACTTCATATTCATCAAATGTTAAATATATTTTAATTGATTCAGCAGATAAATTAAATTTAAATTCTTCTAATGCCTTGCTTAAAATTTTAGAAGAACCTCCTAAAAATGTATTTTTTTTTATAATCAATGATAGTAATAAAAAGATACTTCCCACAATAAAATCTAGAGCACATGAATTTAAATTTCATCTCACATTGAATGAAAAAGAAGAGGTATTTAGTAAGATTATTAAACATTATAATATTGATGTTGATGTTAAAAAAACCATAAATAACTTTTATTTTGAAACACCAGGAACTTTACTTAAGTATTCATTAATATTAACTAATTGTGATATAAATTTTAATGAAAATATTTATGATTCAATTCATTATCTTATTGATTTATATAAAAAAGATAAAAACATTGAACTTTTATACTTTATCTCCCTTTTTGTTGAAATATTTTATAAACAATTATGTTTAAATAATAATAAAAATTTAAGTACCTACTTTTTTAATAAATCTAAAATATTAAATCTTTTTTCAGATATGAAAAAATACAATTTAAATGAAAATAATGTATTTTTTAGTGTAAAAGATATTTTAAAAAATGAATTCAGATAATTTTTATATTACTACACCTATATATTACCCTTCTGGCAAACCCCACATGGGCCACGCTTATTCTAGTATTGTTGCTGATGTATTTGCAAGATTTAAAAAAATTGATGGTTATTCAGTTCACTTTTTAACTGGTACAGATGAACATGGTTTAAAAATACAAAGAGCAGCTGAAAAAAATAAAATGGAGCCATTATTATTTTGCGACAAAATAAGTAAAAATTTTAGAGATTTAACTAATATTCTAAATTTATCTAATACTGATTTTATAAGAACTACAGAATCAAGACATATTAAATCTGTGCAATACTTATGGAGCGTATTAGAAAAAAAAGGAGATATTTATTTATCAAAATATAAAGGGTGGTATTCTGTTTCTGATGAAGCCTTTTATACCGAAGAGGAAATTACAACCAAAGATAATATTAAAGTATCATTAAGCTCAGGATCTCCCGTTGAGTGGGTCGAGGAAGAATCTTATTTTTTCAATCTCTCTAAATGGCAAAATAAATTATTAGATTATTACGAAAAAAACCCAGATTTTATTCTTCCAAAATCTAGAAGAAATGAAGTCATCAATTTTGTCAAAAGTGGTCTTAATGATCTTTCAGTTAGTAGGAAATCTTTTTCATGGGGAATAAAAGTTCCAAATAATAAAGAACATGTTATCTATGTCTGGCTAGACGCATTAACAAATTATTTAAGCGCCCTCAATTATACTGATAGTAAAAATGAACTTTTCAAGAAGTATTGGCCAGCTTCAATTCATTTGATAGGTAAAGATATTCTACGTTTTCATGCTGTATATTGGCCTGCTTTTTTAATGTCAGCTAATATTCCTCTTCCTTTAAAAATATATGGTCATGGATGGATTCTTTCAGGAGAAGAAAAAATGTCTAAATCGAAAGGTAATATTTTAGATCCACTTGAAATAATTAAAGAATACGGCATCGATTCCCTAAGATATTATTTAATAAAAGAAGTTTCTTTTGGTAATGACGGAAATATTTCAAAAAGCAAACTTGAGGACACGATTAATAGTGATTTAGCTAACAATTTTGGAAACTTGTGCCAAAGAGTTACTGCTTTTTGTGAAAAAAACTGTTCATCATTATTACCTGAACCTATGAAATTTAACAAAGATGATACAAAAATACTAAATAATTTTTCTAAAAACATTAAAAATATTAGAGCTGCCATTGATAAGCAAAATTTAAATTTTTATATTGATTTTATAATCAATGCATTATTTGAAGCTAACAAATATTTTAATGATCAAGAACCTTGGAAGAAAAAAAATGATCCAAAAAGATTAAGTACCATTATTTTTACATCACTTGAGATAATAAGAAAAATATGCATTTTACTTTTTCCAATTATACCTCACACTTCACTTAAGGCTCTTAAAATATTTAATTTAAATGAACAGGATATTATTTTATCAACAATCACTAAACATGATTATTTGAAACCAGGAATTAAAATAAAAAAAATTGAAATTTTATTTAAAAAAATAGAAAAAAATCATGATTGATTCACACTGTCATTTAGATCATGAACCCATGTATAATAATTTAAATGATATTTTATATAGATCAAAAAAAATTGGTATAACCAAGTTATTAACTATATCTACGACTCTTAAAAGTTTTGATAAAATCGTTAAAATAGTGAATTTAGATCCAATAATTTTTGGAACTTTCGGCATTCATCCCCACGAAAGTTCTGCAGATATTGTAACTAAAGATATTATAGTCAAAAATGTAAAAAAAACTAAAAAAATAGTAGGTGTAGGTGAGACAGGGTTAGATTTTTTTTATAATCATAGTGAAAAAGAAAAACAAATTTCTAGTTTTAAAGAACATATAGAAGCTTCAATTAAGCTCAATATACCATTGATTGTTCATTCACGCAATTCTGAAGTAGAAACTTTTGATATATTGAATATATATAAAAATGATAAACCAAAAATTCTAATGCATTGTTTTACAGGATCAACAAATTTTGTAAAAAAACTTATAACACTTAATTCATCTTTTTCTGCTAGTGGTATTATTACATTTAAAAATAGTGTTGATTTACAGGAAACTTTTAAAAATATACCTTTAGATAAATTATTAATTGAAACTGACAGTCCCTTTCTTGCGCCCATACCATTAAGGGGCAGAGGAAATGAACCGAGCTTTATTAAATATACAGCCGTAAAATTAGCTGAATTAAAAAATATTAGTTTTGAAAAGATTAATAACATCACCACCAATAACTTTAATAACCTTTTCTTTCCAACATAATGAAATCTTACTTAACAATACTTGGTTGTGGCAGTTCTCATGGTGTTCCTATGATAAATGGCTCTTGGGGAAAATGTGACAAAAAAAATAAAAAAAATCACCGAACAAGATGTTCAGCTTTTATCAAAAAAGGAAATAATTCAATTTTAATTGATACTTCTCCTGATATAAGAAAGCAATTATTCGAAAATAAAATCAAAGATATTACATCTATTATTTATACACACGAACATGCAGATCAAACAAATGGTTTGTTTGAATTACGACCTTTTTATTGGAAGTATAAAAAAAAAATAAATATATATGGAAACTCACAAACTATTAATAATCTTAAATCAACTTTTCCTTATGTCTTTTATAAAATGAATGGATATCCCCCGATAGCAAAATCAAATCTCATTAAAAATAAATTTTCATTAGGAAGGTATAAAGAAAAAATTAGTTTTAAATCATATCAAGTCAAACACGGCCCAATAAATAGTACAGCTTACATTTTTGCTAATACAGCCTATATCAGTGATTGCAATGACCTTTCTATTGTTAAAATTAAATCTTTGCAAAATCTGAAGTATCTAATAATCGATTGCTTAAGATACAGTAAAAGCTCTGTTCATTTTGGATTAAATGAAGCTTTGTATGTTCAAAAAATTCTAAATCCCAAAAAAACAATACTTACTAACCTAAATTGTGAGCTTGATTATGATTCATTATTGCGTATTCTTCCAAAAAATGTTCTACCAGCTTATGATGGTATGAAATTAAATTTATGAAAAAAATTCTAGTTACGGGAGCGGCAGGTTTTTTAGGCGCTCATCTATGTGAAAAACTTCAAAATCTTCATTATAAGGTTATAGGTATTGATAGCATGATAGGTGGTGATTTAGACAATTTACCAAAAGGCCTTGAATTTCATGAGATGGATTGTTGTGATTTTGATTCTCTTAACAAAATTATGAATGACGTCGATGTTGTTTATCACTGTGCTGCAACAGCCCATGAAGGTTTATCGGTTTTCTCACCTGTTGAAATAACAAAGAACAATTATTTAGCAACAGTATCTGTTATTACATCAGCAATTAATAATAAAGTTAAGCGAATTATTTATTGCTCTTCTATGGCTAGATACGGGGACCAATCCACTCCCTTCACAGAAGATATGGAGCCCCGTCCAGTAGATCCTTATGGAATTTCTAAAGTTGCGGGTGAACAAGTTCTAAAATGTCTTTGTAATTTAAATAAAGTAGAATGGGCGATAGTAGTCCCTCATAATATAATTGGACCAAAACAAAAATATGATGATCCATTTAGAAACGTTGTATCTATAATGATTAATCGTTTATTACAAAAAAAAAGACCAATTATATATGGTGATGGAGAGCAAAAAAGATGCTTTTCGTTTATAGACGATTGTATCGATACTATGCTGAAACTTGTAGACAACAAATCACTAACCAATGATACAGTAAATATTGGGCCCGATGAAGAATTTGTCACTATTAATAAAATTGCTGAAATTTGTTCTAACGTAACAGGTTCAAATTTAAAACCAGAATATTATCCCGATAGACCTAAAGAAGTAAAGCACGCTACATGCTCTTCTGATAAAGCTAGAAAGTTACTAAACTACAAAACGAAAACAGATTTATATACTGGAATTAAAAAGACTTTTGAATACATCAAAAGTAAAGGGCCTAAAAAATTTGTTTACCATGTAGATTTAGAAATTATTAACGAACTTACCCCAAAAGTTTGGCTTAATAAAAAACTCTAAATCCTATAATAATTTTTCTATTGTTTTAATAAATTTTTTAGATGATGGGTTAGTTATAGAAGAAAAAGTTTCTGCTATTTGTCCATTTTTATTAATTATTATTTTATGAAAATTCCATTTCGGTACAGCAGATTTTCCATGATTTTTTCTAGCCCACAAATAAAAAGGATGTGCATTATCGCCTTTTACACTAATCTTTTCTGTCATAGGGAATGAAATGCCAAATTTTGCTTCACAAAAATTTTTAATTTCCTCACTATTGCCTGGTTCTTGTGAACCAAAATCATTTGATGGAATGCCAATGATCACTACCCCTTTATCTTGATAGAGTTCCCATGTTTTTTGCATATCTTCATACTGATTTGTAAAACCACATTTGCTTGCAACATTAACTATTACGATCACTTTATTTTTGTAATCAGATAAATTTAGTAGAGAGCCATCCAAATCATTAAAACTAAATTCATAAGCAAGTTTTTCATATTTAGCGTTTCCTGATGTGGTGAATAATGACATTATTATTAGAAATAGTATTATATATTTTTTTTCATTTGTCATTCTGTATATTCACTTTTTTTGTGTAAAAAATAACAACCAAAAATAACCTATGACTGTTGAAAGTAACGATCCCGTCAAAACACCGATTTTTACGCCATCAATATGCTGTATATCATCTATAAACGCTAAATTTCCAACAAATAAACTCATCGTAAAACCAATTCCCGTTAGTATGCCTATGCCATAAAATTTACTCCAGTTTGAATTTGTAGGCATTTCGGCAAACTTAAACTTTATAGCTATAAATGAGAATAGAAATACACCTATTTGTTTTCCAAAAAATAGACCACATAAAATTCCTAAAGGTACTGGATTTAGTAATGTTTCAAAGCTAATATTATCAATCGACACTCCTGCGTTAGCAAGTGCAAATAAAGGCATTACGCCAAAAGCAACATAAGGTGACAAATAGTGTTCTAATTTTAAAAGTAGAGAAAAATCCTTTTTATCTTTTCTATGGGGAATAGTTAAAGCAACCAAAACACCTGAAATTGTTGAGTGAATTCCTGAGCTATGAGTAAAAATCCACAAAATAATTCCTATTATTAAATAGGGTGTAAATTTTCTAATATTTAGTTTATTAAATGATAATAAAGCAAGAAAAGAAATTAACATCATAAATAAAGAAGTGAAATTAAGTTCCGACGAATAAAAGAAAGCAATAATAAGAATTGCTCCCAAGTCATCAATAATTGCTAAAGCTGTTAGAAAAACTTTTAACGAAATTGGCACTCTAGATCCTAATAGCGACAAAACTCCTATAGAAAAAGCAATATCTGTAGCTGATGGTATGGCCCAACCTTTCAGAGTAGTTATAGACTCTAGATTTATAAAAACATAAATTAACGCTGGAATAGCCATTCCACCAATTGCTCCAAATATAGGTAGAAATGCCTGTTTAGGTTTTGAAAGCTCTCCGTGAATAAATTCTCTTTTAATTTCTAATGTAACAACAAAAAAAAAAATTGCCATAAGAGCATCATTAATCCAATGGATTAAGCTCATATTTAAACCAAAATTTTCTGTACCAACTATTAAATGTAGGTTTAATATATCAAAATAAATTTGACTTAAGTTACTATTACTAAGAATCAATGCTATTATTGCTGAAAATAAGAGAACAAGACCACTTGCTGCCTCAAGTTTGAAAAACCATTTAAATGGTGTGCTTATATAATTAATCATGTAATTAAAATCTAAATATCATATTATTAAAAAATTGTTTAGAGTTATATATTAAAATTAATGATAATCTGGCTAGCTTCATACCCCAAAAGTGGAAATACTTGGCTTAGATCTTTACTTTGTTCATATTTTTTTTCTGGGGGTGGTACATTTAATTTTAAACAGCTCGATAATATACAACAATTTTCAAGTAAAAATTATCAAGTTACAAAAAAAAATGATTCAAATTACCAAAGCAGAGTCTCCAAAAATTGGATTCCTACTCAAGAATTTATTAATAAAGATAAAAAAATTCATTTTTTAAAAACACATAATGCGATGTGTACTATTAATGGCAATAGTTTCACAAATAAAAATAATTCTTTATCCTGCATTTACATCGTTAGAGATCCAAGAAATGTTATAACTTCAATATCTAATCACTATAATTTAGATTTATTTGAATCTTTAAGTTTTATAAAAAACGAAAAAAAAATAATTTTTACTAAACAAAAATCTTTAGTTAAAAAAATAAATCACGATCCTAAAGATTTTAATTTTTTAAGTAGTTGGTCTAGTCACTACTCATCATGGAAAAACACAACTATTTTTCCAATTAAAGTTGTAAAATACGAAGATCTTGAAAAAGATGTAGATAAAACTTTTATATCGGTCCTAGAATTCCTATCAAAATTTATAAATTTCAAGATTGATGATCGTAAAATTAAAAATTGTATAGATTCAACAAATTTTGAAAAATTAAAAAAAATGGAAGATAATGTAGGTTTCAAAGAAACTCCCGATTCTTTTAAAAAAAAAATAAGTTTTTTTCATCTAGGAAAAAAAAATAACTGGAAAACTCTATTAGACAGAAAGCTATCAAAGAATATTGAGGAATCCTTTAAAAAAGAAATGCAAAAACTAGGTTATTTATAATTATTGAATGTGTTTATTTTATAGCTTATAAACTGATTGTTCGGGGCGTAGCGCAGCCTGGTAGCGCATCTGGTTTGGGACCAGAGGGTCGCAGGTTCAAATCCTGCCGCCCCGACCATTAGATAACAAAATATTAAAGTATGTTTTCTGTGTGAATTAATATGAAAGTAAAAATATATAAACCTACCAAGACAGCCATGCAATCTGGAAATAGAAATAGCAAAAAATGGCTCCTTGAATTCGATATAAAAAATAAAGGTGTTAGTCCTTTGATGGGTTGGGAAAGTTCTGCTGATACTAATTCCGAAATTAAATTAGAATTTGAAACAAAAGATCAAGCAATAGTTTTTGCTAAAAAAAATAATTTAGATTATTATCTAATAGAACCACAAAAACGAAAAGTAATAATAAAATCTTATACTGATAATTTTTTGAAAAGTTAATTTATGATAAAAAGTTTTTTTTTAAATAAAAAATGGGCACTCTGGGCTTGGGGTGGTTTTGTTTTTATTATAGTTTCGTTGCTTGCTCAAACTTGGATTGATGTTAAAATTAACCAATGGTACAAAGGGTTTTACGATTTACTTCAACAGGCTACAGAAAGAGATGTATCGGAATTTTATGATGGAATTTATCTATTTTTAAAATTAGCTATCCCTTACGTAATAATTTACACAATCACAAACTACTTTACCCGACTATATGCTTTTAGATGGAGGGAAGCTATGACATTTGCATACATGCCCTATTGGAAAAGTGTTGACGCCAAAGTCGAAGGCGCATCTCAAAGAATTCAAGAAGACTGTATGAATTTTGCTAAAATTGTTGAAAGTATAGGACTACAGATTGTTAGAGCTTTAATGTTGTTAATTGCTTTCATACCTATACTTTGGGGTCTTTCATCAAATGTAGTTATACCATGGCTAAAAGATATTAATGGTTCATTGGTCTGGGTTTCTCTTACAGCTAGTCTAGGTGGAGTTCTAATAAGTTGGTTAGTTGGTTATAAATTGCCAGGACTTGAATATAACAACCAGGTAGTTGAAGCAGCTTTTAGAAAAGAACTTGTGTACGGAGAAGATGATAGAATTGAATATGCAAAACCACCTACAATTTTAGAACTTTTTTCTGGCATCAAATTCAATTATCATAGACTTTTTTTACATTACGGATATTTTGATCTGTGGCTAATTATGTATAATCAATCCATGATTATAGTTCCGTATATAGTAATGGGACCTGGACTATTTACAGGAGCAATGACCCTCGGCATTTTAATTCAAACATCAAGCGCTTTTAGAGAGGTGCAAGGTAGTTTTTCACTTTTTATGCAAAATTGGACAAGAATTACTGAATTAAGATCAATTTACAAGCGTTTATCAGAATTTGAGAAATCTATAGGTTTTAAGATCTCATACTCTGAAACTTTTTCTACCAAATCCTAAATGGATCTTTTTGTTAAACTTTTTGATGTTTTATTTCCTGTATTTTTAACTATTTCAATAGGGTACTGGTATGGAAAGAAAGACCCCACATTTGATACAGAAATTATAACTAAATTTGCAGGAAATATTGGTCTACCTAGTATAATTTTTTATTCTTTAACAACATCAAATATAGACATACAAACTTTTTTAAAGTTCTCAAAGCTTATTATTTTTTATGTAATTATTTTTTCATTTATAGGAATTTTTTTTATAAAAATATTTAAAAAAGATATATATAGGCTTTTGCCACCAATTATACTTCCAAACACTGGTAATATGGGTATGCCTATATGTCTTTTTGCTTACGGCACAATAGGGTTGTCAATTGCTACTGCTATTACTTCCATTATATTAGTTTTACATTTTAGTTTAGGAATATTATTAGCTAGCAGAGAATTTTCAATAAAACCTTTGTTAAAATGCACACCTATATATGCATTAATTTTCTCATTATTTTTCGTATACTTTAATATTCCAGCACCCAAGTTTCTTGAAAATGCTACTTTTTTATTAGGATATTCGACTATATTTCTTGTGCTTATGTCTTTAGGAGTTGCCCTATCTAAGTTAAAGGTCTTTTTTTTTGCCGAGACACTAACTTATTCACTTATAAGAGTATTGATTGGACCATTAGTAGGATTTGCTTTTATTATTTTTTTTAATTTAACTGGGGTAGAGGCGGGCGTTATGTTTATTCAAGCCTCAATGCCTTCTGCGATATTGACATATTTAGTTGGTAAAATATATTCTTCTAAAGATATATCAGATAATATTGCTAGCACTGTAGCTCTATCAACTTTTTTATCATTCTTTACTTTACCAATTATTGTTTTTATCGCTATTAAATATTTTAATTAATGAAAGCAATTTCTTATAATTTATTAGCTTGGGCAATTTTACCCTTTATGGATGTTATAGCTAAATATTTGAGTTCCGAAATGTCTTTCTTGCAAATTACTTGGGCACGATATTTTTTTACAATTTTTTTTACTTTACCACTTATGCTTTTTTTCTTTAGGAAAAATCTGGTATGGACTACCGAACCTAAATTACAAACTATAAGAGGTCTTTTATTATTTTTTGCTAATGTATTTTTCTTTTATTCTATTTCGATAATTTCTATGGCAAAAGCTTTAACTCTTGCTTTTATAGCTCCTTTAATTACTACAGCTTTATCTCCTTTTATTTTAAATGAAAAAGTTGGTTTAAGAAGATGGTCAGCCGTTATAGTTGGTTTTATAGGTAGCTTGATAGTAATTCGCCCTGGATTCTTAGATTTTAATTTAGCAACTATTGCAGCATTGGGAACTGGTTTTTTTTATGGTCTTTATTTGGTTGTCACACGAAAATTACATACAGCAGACAATCCCTTATTAACCTTACTGCTAACTGGTGCAGTAGGGTTTTTTTTAGGTTCTTTCATACTTCCTTTTGTTTGGATAAATCTTACTGTTAATCAATGGTTGCTTTTAGCTCTAATGGGTTCATTTGCTTGTTTGGGTCATTTTTTCTTAATCTTATCTCTAAAATATGCAGATGCTTCTAAATTAGCTCCATTAGGTTATTTTGAGATAGTTACTAATGTAATTCTTGGCTTCTATTTTTTTGGCGACTTTCCTGACTATTGGTCTTGGTTTGGTTTACTTATTATTATTTTTTCTGGCATTTACATTTCATTTAGGGAAAAAAAAATAGGTCACTAATATTTAGTATATATTAATGTATTAGATTAAATATAGTAGTTAATACACTGATTTTAATGAATAAAATTAAATATATAAAGTTAATTATTATATTGATTTAGAGCCATATATT
>Ga0114997_10003951_pt1 | contig 11551 bp, 14 predicted proteins | sample ArcticOcean_MG_C_2_FD_87045 | JGI IMG/M metagenome (GOLD analysis project Ga0114997, IMG submission 87045) | Marine microbial communities from western Arctic Ocean - ArcticOcean_MG_CB4_136 | ecosystem: Environmental > Aquatic > Marine > Oceanic | place: Arctic Ocean: Canada Basin | collected... | reverse complement strand
ATTCGTATAATAGCATTACTTGCGTCTGCTGCGGGGAATTGAATCGTAAAATCTCCCGCTGTGGATGTTTTATCCCCACCAAACGCTAAAACACAAACCGATGGATCACCCGAAGCAGTGTCATTATATATAACGCATCCGTTTGCAGTAATAGTTGCATTACTAAACGTTAAATCAGCGAAATCACCAATAGCTGTTGTTCCAGAGGCCACCGGAGTTACGTTAGTTAATGCTGCGCCTCCCGCACTATAGTTAGTTCCACTAGCTTCATTAGTGCTTGAATACGCTGTTGTTGCAGCACCAAGAGACGCTGAACTTGTGTATAAAGCTAACTTAAAGCTATTGCCCGACGATGCAGTAAAATTATGTGTTCCTGTCATTAACTGTACTTTAAATGAAGTACACATTGCCTGTGTTATAGCCATTACAGCCTCCTTAGTATTTTAGCCATTTCTGTATGACCTTGTTTGTCTAATAAACAGGACATAGTCGTTCTATCACTGGCTATAGCCTGTTTTATGTATAACAGAACAACTGCTTCTATATTTTCTTTAAATGCATTAGCCTGTGCCTTGACCATAGGATCTGCATTCGCACTAACCGCAATTAATCGTTCCATTATTCGTCCAGTCCAATACTCGGGGCTTAACCCCTCATTTTGGGTTGTTTTTACTCCTACGTTTCCTAATGAACTTGAAACATCTACGCTAAACATTAGCTGATCCTTGTGCCATTATTTTTATTTGGTCGTGTCTAGCTTCGTCTCTCACGTCTTTAAACTCTCCCAGAAGTTTCAGCATTGCTAACGCTTCCTGGAACTTTTGCTCATACAACATGATAGTATCCGGAGATGCTTTCATAAACACCGCCCCCTCGACTAAAGAGCCGTATAGCATTGCATTAGGAGCGTTTTCAGATAACCAAGTCTGATTATCGGCTCCTACGCTTGTTAGCGAATTAGGTCTGTAGTAATAATGTAACTCACAGGTTAATCCACTGGTTGGCGTAGGGGCTAGGATAAAAGTATCGTCATCGAAGATAGCGTAGTAAAGGGGTTCGCCTGTTGTGGTGCTTGCTGGGGTGTAATCCCTAATCCAGGAGACGTGTTTAAGCAGTAAATAACTGTAATTACTGTTAGAGTCTATAAGGGCTAAACTAAAAGGAGATAGAAAATCAGTGGGGGTTCCTAAGTACGGAAGGCCATCGGTTAAGTCTCCTGTCACGTTTTTACGAAACACAGGGAGCTGAACAGCCTTTAAAATACGCTCTTCCGCTGTTTCGATGAAGGTGTTTAGGGTGCTTGTAAAGGTTGTTTCAGTATTATCTAAATAATTCTGAACCGCCGTCTTTAAGCCGCTGTATGTAAATCCTGCCATTATGTTTCCACCGTTACGTTACCTATCGCGCTTGTTGCCCCAATACCATCAAAAGAAGTGCCTATCGGGTCCGATGCATAAGTCATTCCACCTGATGAAAGGTTTGTGGTGATTATAACTCCTAATTGACTTTGAGGCAAAGGAACGTCAGGACGAGGTTTCCACAAGGATTCTGCGTCTACACTTAGGCGGACAGGTTCAAGCTGAGGGTGTTTAGGCTCATAGCATTCTTGGCACGTTCTAAAATTATTCCAAGTAGATTTTGCTGTTGTATACTTATACCTAAAGCTACATATGTCACATATAAAGTAAGCGTGTTTACCCGCTGCATAGGCCATTAGATATACTCGTATCTAGGAACAATCCTCAAAGGGGAACGGTCTTCATCGTATCGCATAGCGTTAGCTAAGTCTTGCTCGTATTGTTGTTTCATTACGGGTAATTTTTGTACATTCTTTTTTAAGCATAAATAGTACGCTAACCCAGAAACTAAACAAGGTGTAAACCGTACTGGAATGTCGATATCATTAGTAGATGCCGAAGCATCTTCAATTGTCCGCCAAACATAATAAACAAGTTTGTCGGTTGAATTCTCAGGAGTTGGGTAAAGATGAATAACTGGTGTTTTTAACCGCTCTAACCAGTAGTTTGTTGTTCTAGCTTTAGTTTCTTTGTTGGGAATACTAATAAACTCATTACGGTCTATTCGTTCTATCGTATAATCGGTAACGATCCCATTAACGGTTCTTTCAATATACGCATCTAACAAGTCGATATCGAAGCTGTTAAAGGTGTATTCGTTAGTTCCTTCAATGAGAGTAAGCTCTTCTTTAGCGATTTCCCACATCTGAATACCTCTGTTTGACCAATCGGCAAACATGATATTCATAGATCGACGAGCAGTTACTGCGTCATAAGAAGTACGAGCCTCCAAACCGGCAAGCTCGTATGCTTCTTCTATTGCAGTCGCTACGTCTAAGCTGAATGCACGAGTTCCTGAAGTAGCCATCTCTAAGCGTGAAACGCTGTTAACGTTAGGAAAGTTGAGACGGTGTACTGAACATAAATACCTGCTGTAAATAGAACACCTTCGTCAGGTATTACTACGTCTCGTGTTGCATCCGCATCACCTACCGAACTTAAACCCATAATACTTGTTCCTGAAGGAGACGTATTTAGGAAGTCAACTGTTCCTGCGGTAGCTGTACTAGTCAGGTAAATACCTTTAAGTCTACTTCTACCTGCAAATATAACATCTGCTGCCGATCCATTAACTCCAGCACTTACGTTCCCTGCTGGATTGCCTACAGCGGAAATACCCGAAATAGTCAAAAAGTATTTAGTTCCCGTAGCTGTCCCAGCGTTAGCTCCTGTAATCGATTCTGTTTGAGCATCACCATTAACATCAGTTCCAGTCACTGTAAAGGACTTAGCCGCATCATTACCCGCAGAAAGAATCGTTACAATTCTTCCATGACTAAGTGCAACAGCACCGCCTGAAGCTAACGCACCACCTATTACAAGTGCTGCGTTATCCCCAACGGCGGCTGCTACTGATATCCCATCAGCGTCTAAAGCTACTGTATCAGCAGTAATAGTGACTGCTTTTACATCTGAATATCCTGCCATGGATTACTCCTTAGATGATACCCGTGAGGTTAATTAACGAATAATCAGTAGTTACGTTAACAATCATAACTGTACCGATTACTTGTATAACATCTCCTGCGGCGGGTCCGACAGCTCCTGCGGCTCCTAGTGGAACTGCATGATTACCGACAACCAAAGTTCCTGAAGTTAATACCGCTTGCGGACCTGAAACTGCAAACCAACCGTAAGCACTAGCCGCCATGTCAACGACTGTTACACCTAGTGTAGCGCCTGTAGTTGTAGCGGCTTGAACAATTTGACCACTTCGTGGATCAGGAATTAAAGTAACTCGTGAACTTGTTGTAATCGCTGTTGCTAGATCATCGTAGCAAGTAATTACTATTGAAGGATCGGCTGAGTGATCGTGTGCTGGATTAGACTGTATCCGAAGCATCTGACCTTCACCAGCAGCATCATTAATATATAAATAACCACCTGCATATTGATTAAGCGTTATATCGGTTCCTGCGGTTTCAACCGAGATTGCAGTTTCACCAGCAGCTACACCAGCAGTTGGTGTTAGATCAAAATGATGCGCTATTGAGGCAGCGTGAGTCACACACTTACCTGCGGTAACTGCAGTTGCCGCTAGTCGACCATAACTATAAACAGTGTTGCCGTAAAGCAATCGACTGCCTAAAGGAAATAATTGAGAAAGCCCAGAAGTGAAAGGGTCTACTGTACCATACTGGCTACCGCCCTTACCTACGATGAAATCAGCGGGGCCATAACCTGTTGCTGCTGCATATTGAATATGTTCACCAGCATCAGTAAAAATATTGCCATCTGAATTGATTACTAAACCATCGGTGATAGTTCCAGTTGCGGTTGCTACGTCAATAGTTTTGAAACCATTTTCGGACCGGACAGGCCCATTGAATGTAGAATTGCCCATAATTTTTTCTCCTGAAAAAATAGGTCTTATCGTCTTGGGTTGTCTGCTAGGTCAGTCGATAAAACAAAAGTAATAAGTCCTAGTCCTCCGATTGTATATCATTAATCTACAAAAGAAAAGGGAGCCGAAGCTCCCTTTACTCAACTCAACTTAATGAATTAGGCTCCTGGAGATCCGAAGATGCCTCTCCAATCGCTCCAACCAAAGCTGTAACGCTCTCGCGCCTTGTATCGTACATTACCAGTCTCGAAGTCGCCTTCCATACTAGTTGATACAGGAGTTCGAACGAAGTGCTTCAGACCGTTCGGAACATCAGTTTTGATGAAAAACGCATCAGTATCTGTTAGATAATGATTAACAACATAGCCTTCTGAGATCATTCCCATATTTCTAATTGCATTAATATCATTATCTGAAGTACCAACTCGTCCTGGAGTTTCTAACAACCTATCAGCAACAAACTGCAAAGCAGGTGGAATGATTAACTTCCGTGCTTGTGCATTAACTTTAAGGTTTCGTTCATCTTTGAAGTCTGCGATATCAATCAACGCTTGTTCAAGTGAAGTTTCATTCAAGTCTGCTGCAGTCGATAGCTCATTTTTCAGAGACACGTTAGAAACAGTAGGGTGAGCAGTAGAACATAGCTCTACACCATCACCACCAACATATGAAGAACTAAACGCATTGTTCAATACGTTAGCCGCTTTCACTTGCTTGGTCTGTTGCATAGATCGTGCCAAAGCGCGTGTGTATCGTGAAGAAAGAGTATCGTAGAGGTTATCTTCGATAGCTTCTTCGGTCAACGCAAATGCTAGTGCAACGGTCTCGTGTGTGAAACGTGAAGTCCAAGACTCTTGAGCTGTGTCATAAATGACAGCGGCTCCTTCGCCTTTAGTTGGAGCTTCACCGAAACCACTCAACATTACTTCTTCCTCAAACGCTCGTTCAGAGGTTTCGGTGTCGAAGATGTCTTCGTGCTCGTTGTTGTATCGCTCATACTCTAATCCAAAAAGAGCATGGAGTCCAGGAACTAGTTCTTTAACTAGTTGTGCTCTGTTAATCGCCATTAGTTATCTCCTTAGATTAAACAGCAAATGTGTTAGTCGGGAATGTGAAATATCCTCTCGCATAAGCACCAATAGAGTTGCTTGGTTGCGAGGCGAATCCTACACATAACGCTACACCACTTGAAGTAGTTGCGGTTGCCCCTTCCTTAGATCGGCCAGTGGTAGTGCTACCAGCAGTCGTAGAAAGAGTATATTTAGACCCAATAAAGCTTACAGCAGGAGTTCCTGCAGTAAATTGAGCCTCGTAAACAACAGCAGGATCATTATAGATCAATGCTTCTGCGTCGTCTCCACCTAGTGTTGCAACACCGCCAGTCCAAGTCTTTGAAAACGTTGGAGTGCCATCAGTTGCGGTATAAAATACCCCGTAGAACACACCTATAGGAGTGGTAGTCGCTGTTCCTTGAATAACGTAACCACTTGATAAAGTTACAACATCTCCACTGAAGATTGATGCTGAAGTCTCACTAGCGATTCTCATTTTCGCAGGACGAATAACACCACCATACATATGATATGCAGGGGTAAAACCATCGGGTTTATCTGTATTAGCCATTGTAATCTCCTTTGCTTAAATACATAGTTATTGTTTAAGTGCCTTTATTGGCGTTTTTACTGCCAAATGCAACTTTAGAACTCCTTTGGATGTCTCCATCTCGTATAGGCATTCTACCGTCGCTCTCTCGCATGAAGTTATGATCTACACCGTCCATAGCAGATTTTGCTTGGTTTTGGAAATAAGCTGTTCGCTCATTTGCGGTTTCGACAGGTACTTTTGCTAGAATAAGCCCACCAACTCCAATGACTCCTATGTTGCTTCCGCTATCTATAGTAGGGGCTTCGAATTCAGGATAATCTTCTGCTCTCACAGGCTCATATCCTTCTCTAATACGTTTAGACATATTAGATTTATCATCTTGTCCTCTAGTAGCTTCACGAATCCACCGGAATTGATATCCAGCAGGTGCTTCAGGAGCGTCTAACATTGATGGGGGTTTCCAGGGTGTTCTGCGAGTTTGAGAGGCTCGTGTCTCTGCAGATCGTGAGTTACGACCAGTGACGTCTTTTTTATCTTCAGTCATTTTATACTCCTTCTATATGCTTGGCATATTCTTCAAGCGGTACATTCAGCCGTTTAGCAATCGCTACTTGACTGGGTGAAAGCCTGATTTTGCGTGAGGATCTTTTACCACCAGCACCACGGCTAGAGGCAGCAACCTGTTGCACGGGGGCAGATTGCTCTTGTGAAAATTTGTGTGGGAAATTGTCTTGCATACGTTTGTCTACTTCGTCATAATACATATCCGAAGTGGGGTCTACTCCACCCTCAACAAGTTCTTTATGTATTCCAAATGCCGCAAACGTCATTGCGTTGTCATCTCCAAACCATGAGTTATTGGCCGCCCATCGCTCTGCTTTTGGATCGGGTCCACTGGCTTGAGGCTGTAAGGTTGGCCGATACGCTTGAACAGGAGCTTCTTGAGGCTGATTGCGGCTTCTAACTTGTTGCTGCGCAGATAATCGTCTTAAATTCTCTGCTTCAGCACTTACTCTAGAAAGGGTTTCTGTTGCATCAGCAACCGCCCCACCGTCTCCTGCGTCTTGCGCATCTCTTAAAAGAGCTTTTGCTCTTTGGATTTCTGATTGTACTCTATTATCGTACTCTTTGAAAAGGGAAGAATCGGAGTTCTTTAATTTTTCCTTCAAAGTTGTTGCCGTTTGATTAACGCTTTGAGCATAATTAACCGCTTCATCGCGTTGTCTTTCGGCTTCTCGCATTTTATATGTAAGCTTATCAATACGTTTTTGTACCGAATCAGTTATTTCGTCTAACTCGTCTTTTGCAGAAACAGCAGGTTCTTCAAAGGTAACTTCCCCTTTAATTGAATCATCAACGTCTGCTGCGTGTATGTCAACTTCCCCTTCGGGAAGAACTAGTTCAATATCTTCATTTTGCATGAGTATTCCTCAAGAGTGTTATGATAAAATTGCTTCGGGATTATCGATACAAGCTAAAATCTCATCATCATTTAAAAGACGCATATCGCCACCTTCTATTTGAAAACGAGCACCAGCATATCGGCCGAAGATTACCCAATCGCCTTCCTTACACCAAGCTCCCTCAGGGAACTTATGTGGGTCACTGTACGCATCAGGTCCTACCGAAACAACATATCCCACAACAGTTGAAAGTTTTTCTTTGTCAACAGTTGATTTAGATAAGTGGATACCACCTTTAGTTACAGCGGAGTGCGTGAAGGGTAATATTAAAATACGATACCCTGTCGGACGGGGCAACGATTCAGCATGAGAACTCAAGTTCTCAGGGGTTATTACATTTTCAGGTGCTTTCGGGGGAGCGGCATCACTTCCAAAAAACGGCAATACTCGGTCCGGAACGTGTTTGCTTTTTTCGACTGTATCAGTCATTTGCATTCTCCATATTAGAATGTAGGGTTTGGATCTCCTGTTCACAGAAACTCAAACCTGCGATTTCACCAACTATCCTTTGATATTGTGGAAAGTCCTCAATACTTCCGGATGCCAGCGTGTGCGTAAGAGCTTCTTTTCTCTCACGATATTTACGGAGCAAATGCTCCGTAGCTAAGATATAGTCCATTTATGAAACTGATCTATACCAAAGAAGTCCTTTAGTTTGCCCGTTTGCTCCCCTAACTTTTGCTTTTTCAGGAGTGTCTAAACAAACCCCTGCAGTAACAGACTCTGTTCGAGTGGTATCAGTCATAGATGACTTACTCGGCGCCGATCGGTTAGACTGCTTAGAGGGGGATGGGAAACTCTTCATTTTGTCGTAATACTCGCGCATTATTTTTCTCCGTTAGGGGTTCTACTTTCCCGAACTGTTTTAACTAGTTCAGTGTAGTTCTTTTCTGAAGACGCTTTTGCTTTTTGCTCAAGCGCCTGTAGCTCTATTGCCGACTTAGTATCCTGTACTCTTAAATCAGCATCTATCTTCTCACGCTTGACCTGTGCGTCTAGTTGAGCCTTCATTGCCGCAAGTTCTGCATCTCTCGCATCATCTTCTGCTTTTTGTGCTAACTGAGCTTGTTCATGCTGAAGTTGTGCTTCAAACATCTGACGTTGTGGGTCTTGCTGTGCTGCTGCTTGAGCTTGTGCCATCGCTTGCGCTTGACCCGTAACTTGCTGTGTTGCCTGTGCCGCCATCATAGCAATTTGGTTCATTAACTCAGGAGGCATTTGACCATCTTCCAAACTAGGTAGTGGCTGACCCATCGCTTGCTCTATTTGCTGTCTATAAAGCATAGACTGATGTTCTTGGATATTAGCGCCAATCGCTTGAGCCGCCACAGGGTTTTGCTGAACCATCGGATTTTGCATAAATGCGGCATGAGCCGCTATATAAGCCTCATGGTTCTGAAACGGATACGCTTTTATCGGATTGCCTGTTAAAGCCGCCTGCTGTTCACTAATCGGGTCTCGAGGGAGAACTTCCTCCTCAGGGGGCAATAATGCGTCAATATCCTTAATATTCAACGCAATGTACATTTTTCGGTAAGATTCGCGTAAATCATGCAATTCTGGGGCTGATTGAGCCATTTGTAGCTGTGTTTGGGCTAAAGTGATTCTTTGCGTCATACTAAAGATATTTGGATCACTTACGGGAATAACGTCTACAGAACTGTCAAAATCGGTCTTAAATACGTTTTGTGACGCACCTTGGACCTGATATGGGTATTCCTGCGGTAAAAACTCACCAAACACTCTTTTTAGTATCTTAAACTCAGTTCTTTGAGCGTAATGCAGTCTTTTATGGATTGCGGACATAACTCGCTGTCCTTTCTCCATTAACGCTACTGTTGTTCCAACCGGAGCCTCAGAGTTGCCATCTCCCGTAGGACTTTCTACAGTAGCCGCAAATCGCTTGCCGGAGTCAACTAAAGCGCCCAACAGGTTGGTTAAAGTGCTGCTCGGCTCTTTATACGGTAATGGCAAGAACGCATCCTGCAATCGACCTCCTGGAGCGTCAACATCTCGCCACTCTCCAGGCTGTAACGGGTCATCATGCCGTTGAATATTCAATCCACGTGCTTTAAATCCTGCAGGAAGGTTAGCAAGTGTTCCCGCGTCAATCAATTGACGTAAAATTGCAGTAACTGATTTAGTCAGACCGCCCATCATGTGAATTAAACCGAAACCATAGAAACCCAATCCTGGAAGAAACTTATAATGCGTGAAATGTTCGATTTTCTTGCGCATTGGGTCGTTTTCGTTGTAATTTGGCCTAATTGCGAGGATTTTGTTGTTGTCTCTGCAAATAGTCACTACATACGGAAGGGCTACCCCTGTTTCTTCGTCATTTTCGTCTAAATCTTCGTGACCTGCTAAATCTAGGTCCACGTGCATCTCTAATAGGGTGTATTCTTCGTCACTTATTGTTCTAGTTAAGCCCTGTAGCTCGTCCAACTTGGCAGTAACTTCAGAAGTCTCTATGCCACTTCCAGGACTCATCATATCGATGTCTTTATAGAACCCCGAACGCTGTAGTTTACGTACTTCGTTCTCATTCATGTGAATAACATGAGTGATTCTAGGCGAAGTCAGTAAATCCACGGCATAGTAAGGAACAACTAAGTCTTCCGACTTAACAAAACGTGCAACAGCACGTCCAACTGCGGGATCGTAATAAACTTTCTTGAAGGCTGAACCAGATAACGGAAGATAAAACAGAAGTTGGTCCATTTCTGGATCATATTCTTCCATTTTGTACGTAATTTGGTAATTCATGAAGTTTTTGACGCGATTAGCTTTTTCTAGCTTGCTATCATCGGTCATACCCAACACTTCAGTGTCTACGGGACCACCTGCGGGTAACATTTCTTTATATGCCTGTGCTTGAAACTGTGTTACGGCTTCTGCAAGAATAGGGTGGTGGACGCCAGAGGCTCCAACAAAAGGCTGTGTTCTAGTAGTTGAATTAATTCCTAATAGTTCTAAGCCTTCGACATAGGTTGTAAACCAATCTGTTCTAGAATCGAGGTCTTCCTCAAAAGAACTGACTAACTCACTCGCTATTGTACCTAGTTCTCTCTCGTCTAGAGCTTCTGCTAGGTTTTCCCCAAACTTCGACGGTATTTCCTCAGGCATATCACTGCCTCGGATTATCGAACCATCGGGCTGAACAAAAAGATCCGTTTCTTCTGCGGGTTGTTGCATGATTTCCAACTCTATCTCTTCTTCAGAGTTAGGAACAGCAGACAACATTTGTTTTTCAATAGCCATATTGATAAATCATAGTATGATTCTGATTAATAATAAACCCTTTGTCCACCATAATACTCTTCTTCTTCGAAATAGTCACTGGTTAATTGCAAAAAGCCGCCTTCTCTGAACCGAGCCAACGCTAATGTTGTGGCATCTACTAAATCATCATTCTCGCCTGACGGGAAATCAGACACTTCTTCCATAAGTTCTTCACCAAAACGATTATCAGGAACCCAAACGCGCCCGTCTTGGAAAATAGGGGATACTGAGTTTAATCTAGCAATCTTGTCCTGACCTTTTCCTGGAGAAAAAGTGTTTACAGGAATACCAACTCTACGCAATTCCTGCACTAACGGAATCCCCGAAGCCTTGGCTTCAATAATAACAACATCAGGACTCCAAAACTCATACAACCTTAATGCTTCTGCCTTTAACTCAGGGAAATCAAAACGTTCTTTAATACAATCTATTAAAATCAGATGCGCCTCATTGCCATGATACACCTCTCCGTTTATTTTACCCTCAGGGTAGAAAACACCCCATGTTGTTATAGCAGTAAAGTCAGCTCTTTCGCTTTTTAAGAACGCTGTATCATAAGACTGTATTAAATAATCACACTTAGGCGGCTTATTTTCATCCCAAATCTTAAACCAATCTTTGGGAATAATCGAAATACCCTCCCCTGTGGGTCTTTGCATATACTGTGCCGCCCACTTGGACGGACTAACCGAGGCTTTAATGCTTTCTAATTCGGCTAAAGACCAGTATTCTTTCCAAAGAGGCTTACCACTAGGCAATATTGCAGGAAACTCTATAATTTCCCATTGATCAGAACCTTCGTCCTGTGCCATTTTTCGTGTTAATCTGCCCGTTAGATCTTTTTTATTCCAACGAGTCATGACTATTACGATTGCCCCTCCAGGCTGTAACCGTTGACGAGGACCTGCCATAAACCATTCATAAGCTTCGTCCATCGCTTTATCAGACATCGCATCTTGCTCAGAATGAGGATCGTCAATAATGAACAAATCCGCACCCCGTCCTGCTAATGCGCCACCAATACCTGCGGCATAATATTCGCCGCCTTTGTTTGTTAACCATTTACCCGCACTACGACTGTCAGCCTTTAGCTCTGTATCGGGAAATAGCTTATGGTATTCCTCACCGTCAATTAGATCTCGGGTCTTACGTCCGAAGTTAATTGCAAGGTCAGCGGTGTGTGTTGCCTCTATTATCTTTAACTTAGGGTTTTTCCCTAACAGATATGCCGGAAACAAATGGGATGCGAACTCAGACTTCGTGTGACGGGGCGGCATATT
>Ga0114997_10003949_pt1 | contig 11552 bp, 16 predicted proteins | sample ArcticOcean_MG_C_2_FD_87045 | JGI IMG/M metagenome (GOLD analysis project Ga0114997, IMG submission 87045) | Marine microbial communities from western Arctic Ocean - ArcticOcean_MG_CB4_136 | ecosystem: Environmental > Aquatic > Marine > Oceanic | place: Arctic Ocean: Canada Basin | collected... | reverse complement strand
TCTTCCTATAGAGCCGTGGTAGACCACCACGTTGATAGGCTGGATGTGGAAGCGCAGTAATGCGTGTAGCTGACCAGTACTAATAGCTCAATTGGCTTGATTTATGCACTGAAAAAAATTTTCGGTAAATGATTAAAAAAATTTATAATCTAGATAAAATCAATAATTTAAAATTTGATATATTTTATATTTTTCCTAAAAATAATTTTTCTATTTTCCTATCAAAAAGGATAAAAAAAAATAAAACATAATTCATTTAAGATAATGACTTGTTAAAGATTAAGTTAAAAAATAATTATGAAAATTAAAATTTATAATCATAATGTTATGATAAAAAATTTTAAAAAAGAATTTATAAATAAGAGATATATTTCTTTTTTAAATGATAAAAGAATTAATAAATTTTTATCTACAAAATTAAAAAAACAAAATAAAAATGACTGTTTAATATATTTTAATAAATTTGATTTTAAAAAAAATTTTTTTTTTGCAATTTTTGATATTAAATCAAAAAAAATAATTGGAACAATTACTGCTAGATTACAACCTGGAAATAAATGTATGCTTGGAAACATGATTGGTGATTATAAATATATTGGGTCAAAACAATCACTAGACTCATTTAATATGTTTTTATGTTTTGTTTTTGATTATTTTAAAGCACATACAATTATTGGAGGAACTAATAAATACAATATATCAAGTAATTTTAATTTGATAAAAAATGGATTTAAAATGTTTAAAAAAAATAAAAAACATTTTTACTTTAAATTGAATAAAAAGAATTTAAACTTCACAACAAAGTATAGAATAAGTAAAAATGATTGAATATCACAAAATTCTAAAGAAGATTGACTCTATAAAAAGAAAATCAAACTTTAAAAATCTTAAAATAAAATTTCTATGTAACTTTAATCAATTATTTTTAGAAGATTACTTAAATTACTTTTTACTTGAAAAAAAAATTAGTGTTAAAATATTAAAAAGTGAATTTGACCAAATTGATCAATCAATAATAAATTTAAAAGGAAGAAAAGATATTAATTATTTAATAATTGGTGAAGACATAAATTCGAGAATTAATTTTAATGACAAAGAATTTAATAATTATCTTACACAACTAGAATCAAGGTTAGATAATCTTAAGATAGCTAAAGATAAAAATCCAAATCTTAAAGTAATTTATTTTAACCTCATTAAAAAGAGAGATTTTAGTGGTGATTTTTATAACAATCTTAATAAAAAAATATTAAATTTTAACGAAAGAATAGAAAAGAAATGCTTGCAAACACAAATACAAATTTTTGATATTCAATCAATATCAAATTATATTGGATTAGAAAATTTTTACGATGATGAAAAAAATTTTTTAGCTAAAACGCTTTATTCAGAATATGCATTGAATTTAATTTCAAAAGAACTCAGTAAACAAATTTATGCTTCTGAAAACATTAGAAAAAAGTGTCTAGTACTTGATTTGGATAATACTCTTTGGGGTGGCGTTCTTGGTGAAGAGGGACCATACTCTATAAAGTTGGGAAATTCTTTTGAGGGAGAAAAATTTACGAAATTTCAAAAATATATTAAAGATTTGTCTAATAAGGGTATAATTTTAGCAATATCATCTAAAAATAATTTAGATGACGCAAAAGAGTGTTTCAAAAAAAATCCAAATATGATTTTGAACTTTAGCGATTTTACATCTTATCGAATAAATTGGAGAGAAAAATACATAAATATAAATGAAATTTCCTCAGAATTAAATATAGGCAAGGACTCGATGGTTTTTTTTGACGACTCTAAATTTGAAAGAGATCAAATGCTAAAAATGAATCCAGAAATTAATGTGATTGATGTGCCTAATGACGTCTCGAAATACATTAAAAGTATAGATGAAACAGCATTTTTTTTATCCCAAAAAACTTTAGATGAAGATTTAAAAAAGAAAAAGCAGTATCAAATTATATCAAAATTTAATGGTTCCAAAGCAAAATTTAGAGACACTAATTCGTTTTTAAAAAGTTTAAAAATGAAGATAAGTTTTTCTAAGGTAAATAAAAAAAATTTTGATAGGTGCGTGCAGATGTCGGTTAAAACTAATCAGTTTAATCTCACAAATTTAAGATTTTCTGAAACCAGTTTAAAAAATTATTTAAAAAAAAATGATACTATTTCTTTAGTTGGCAGCCTTAAGGATAAATTTGGAGATCACGGTATAACATGTATGGCTATTGCCAGAAGGTCAAAAAATAAATTTATTATAGATTCATTTTTATTATCTTGTAGAATATTTGGCAGACAAGTTGAAAAAGCTCTATTAGATGAATTAATCAGAAAAGTAAAAAAGCAAACACAAACTATTCATGGTATTTATAACAAGTCAAAAAAGAATAAAGAATTTGCGAACTTCTTTATTAAAAATGGATTTATTAAAAAAACAAATAAAAATTTTGAAATAAAAATTAAAGAATATAAATATAAAAAAAATCAGTTATTTAAAATAAAATATGAAAAAAATTGAAGATAATATTAAAGATATTTTAAGCACAATACTTAAAGTTCCAATAAAAAAAATTGATCCATCTTTTTCGTATAAAAGCTCAAAAAAATGGGACTCTCTTAATCATATAAAGATTATAATGGCTTTAGAGAGTAATTTTAAAATTAAAATTAAACCTGATCAAGCAGTTGAAATGATGACATATAAAAAAATAATACAAAATATAAAGAAAATAATTTAAATTTTTTTGTTTAATTATTTTTCAACAACCAAATGAATTATTCCATTCCCATATAGTGCTCTTGCAATTTCATTATCAAAGTGATGATAAATAGGTGTTAATAATCTTCTAATATTAAAAAAAGGTATTGACACTTCTGACATAGAAGTCATTTCAAAATACATTTTATAGTCCAAGTCTATTCTGTACTAACCTACTTTACTTTATGCTTAAGTTTCCAATTATTACAATAACTATAATCATTGCCAGCTTTTTCCCATAATAATGGCGACCTAAAACTATCCAATGTTTCGTAAAATTCTTCCTCTTTGATATTTGTGTACTCTAAAAAATCTTTAAAATATCTTTTTGGAAATTCATGATCATATTTATTTACTAATTTAACACCCTCGTCTCTAGTTATATATTGATTTCTTATTTCTTTAGAGGCATCTTCGCTGCATCTACCGTAACCAAATTTAACATAGGCAGTATAAAAATGAAAAGGATCAACTTTATCATCTATCCCACTATATTTAGAAAAAGTTGACTCTGTTCTCATCTCATTTGGTTTAAAATTAGTTATTTTGGTAGCTAAATAATAATTCTCTTGTGGTTCACATCTTTCCCAATGACCTAAATATAATAATTTAATATCTCTTTTTTTAATTTCATCAATATCTAGTGGTAAGTAATATTTTAAATCATTTTCTGAAATATCAAATTCTCTGAGCTCTTCCAAATTATAACCGGCAATTTTTATATCTTGGTTTTTTGAGCGAGACCAATATCTATATAACATATCAGCTCTTCCCATCTCATCTGCTTGACCTCCAGCTTCTGCTTGAGATTCACCAAAGAAAATTAATTTTATATCAAACATTTTTGCCATGTGGCTAGAAAAATGTCTTTGACCTAGTATAAAAGGTTGAAATGGATGTAGAAGGTTTTTAAAGGCTAAGGATGTTAATTTTCCATGTATTTTACCATTCGGAGTATAAAGAAAGTTTGGAACACCTCCTTTAAGAGGCCAGTTATGAAAATTTTGCATACCTACATCGGTATAAATATGTGGGGAAAAAGTTACTGTAAGCGGATTCATTCCATATTTTGTTTTAAGAATATGAGCCTGCCAAACAGAGTCTTTGCCTCCAGAACCAGGAACTATACAATCATACGAGCCATTTTTAGATCTATATTTATCTAAAAGTTTTTTTAGGTCATGTTCTCTTTTGACCCAATCTATATCTTGATTGTACTTTTTTTCCACTTCAAGACAAGCAACGCAAACTCCATCTTTAAAACCCAATTTTTTTCTATTTGAATGCCCCTTATCATCCTCAAGAGGTTGCGAAGATAAAACCTTTTGATTTGACATCACACATTTTTTACAAAAAAAAATTTTATTATGATCTTTAATCATTGTTTATTAACTATACTAATATAAAATTATTATCAATAAATTAGTATATAAAATTATTTTTCTCATGTGTAATTTAAAAAAAAAAAGTACTACTAAAATAAAAAAAAATAAATTTTTTGGACTAATACCTGCAAAGGGGACATCACAAGAAATTAAAGAAAAAAATTTATTAAAAATCAGGGGAGAAACACTAGTTTCTATAGCAATTAAAAATGCAAAAAAAAGTAAATACCTAGATAGTATATTTATTTCATCTGAAAGTAAAAAAATTTTAAGTATTGCAAAAAGGTTAGATATAAAATTAGTAAAAAGACCAAAGAAACTCTCAAAAGGACATGTGGAGTCTAAGTATCTTGTTTTTGATTTTTTGAAAAAGAATAAAGATATAAGATTAAATGATTTTATAGTTTATTTACAACCAACATCTCCCTTAAGAACTAGCAAGCATATAGATGATGCGATCAAGATTGTCCTAAAAAGTGGGAGAAGCGCATTGACGAGTATCATGCGTTTTGACAGCAAAATTTTTAAATCAGTAATTATAAAAAAAAATCAAATTAAGACTTTATTTAAAAATGATCATAGCTCACAACCAAGACAGAAGTTACCCAATGTTTATTTGCCAAACGGTTCAATATATATATTTACAGTATCCGAGTTTTTAAAAAATAAAAATTTTCCAGTTAATAATTCTATAAAATATTTGATGACTAAAAATGATAGTTTAGACATAGATAACTTGTATGATTACAAAGAGGTCTTGAAAAGATTTAAATAAAAACAAATTAGTATAAATTAATTTACTTATTCTAGAGATATTTGTATCTTGATAAAAAATATTTTCTGAATCCCAAACACTCTGAATTGATTATATCTTAGGTTTCTTTTTAAGTTTGTACTTAACTTTTTTATTAATATCTAAAACAATATATTTTTTTTATTTAAACTATACACGATAAATAAGTTCAAGTATTATCTTTATAAGACAGGCTAACAAAAGTTGAAATATTATAAATATTAGTAGCTAAATAATATTTATTTTAAAATGGTTTCTCCTAATAATTTCACTCCATGATGACTGCTTTTTTCAGGGTGAAATTGAAAACCATGTATATTTTCTTTAGCAACATATGCTGGTATTGTATTATTAATGCTCCCTTGAATTAGATCTTTTTTAATAGGTTCAACTATAAATCCATTATTAAAATAAAAACTTTGAGTCTTTATATCTTTTTTAAAACTAACATCGTACCACCCTAGTAATGGAACTTTTAGATTTTTTTCATTTAATTTTTTAACAGACCCTTCTATTAACGATAAGCCCGAAACATCTTTTGCTTCTTCACTACTATCCATTAACAACTGTAAACCAAGACAAATACCTATTAATTTTTTATCTTGTTTTACAAAATCAAAAATTAACTTATCATAAGATTTTTCCTTAACAATCTTCATACCCTGAAAAAAACTTCCATTGCCTGGCAATATAAGAACGTTGGTGTCTTCCTTGTAGTCTGCTAGACTATTTATTAAGTATGTGTTACCAAAAAGTTTTGCTGCATTATTGATACTTTTTATATTATTTATTTTTAAATCTATAATTCCAATTTTAATCATAAGTATTTACATTTATTTTTTGTTTTAAAAGATAACTTTTTAGTTCATTAATTTTTATTTTATTAAAATGTAATGATGCTCCAAGTGAAATCCCATCAAAATTAATAGAATTTAATAACTGATAAATATGAATGTTATTACCTGCTCCACCACTTATAACCTTGGAACATTTAAGTTCTGCCTCGTCAGCTATTTTTGCTAATTCCCAATCAAAACCCTTTTCCATTCCATCATTATCTATTGAATTAATTATAACTTCACCTATTTGATAATTTTTTAATTCTTTTAACCAATCTACTACTTTTTTATTAGAATTTTCTCTTCCATGATCCATCATACAGTAATATTCAGTTCCAATTTTTTTTGCCTCAATAGATATTGATAGAAATTGTGCACCAAAAGTTTTTGAAACTTCTAATATAAATTTTGGGTTTCTTAATGCTTCTGAGTTTATGATAACTCGATCTGCACCACTTTTAAGCAGCTCTCTAATATGTTCTATAGACTTTACTCCACCACCTACACAAACTGGAATAAAAACTTGATCAGTAATCTTGTTAATCACTTCATACAAATTATCTCTACTATAAAGTGATGCAACTATATCATTTATATTAATTTGGTCTGCACCTTCCTCAAAGTATCTTTTTGCAACCTCTATAGGGTCACCAACTTTTCGTAATCCCTCGTATCTAATACCTTTAATTAAATACTGATTTTTTATTTCAAGCTTTGGGATAATTCTAATTTTTTCGTATTTCATTCAAGTTAGCAGAAGAAGTAGCATGTTGATTTGAATAAACACATTTATTAAAATAAAAGGCCGGTTTTGATGAGTTTGTATCGATTTTATTCATTTTTAATTTAAAAAACTTTACTTAATCAAGCTCGTTTAATATATTGTTGTTCAACAATTGAACAACAATTTAGATTAAAATTTTATATAACAAAAATGATAAATGATCAAGATCAATTAAATATTTTACTAAAAATAGATAAAGAAAAAAATACCTCACAAAGACAGCTTGCAAGCAATCTTGGATTTAGTTTGGGAAAATTAAACTACCTTCTGAATGAATTAATTAAAAAAGGTCTAATTAAAATTAAAAGATTTAAAAAAAATGAAAATAAACTTAGATATGCTTATATAATTACTCCTGAAGGAATTTCTAAAAGATCTAAATTTGCATTAAATTTTATGAAAAGAAAAATGGCTGAATATGAAGAGCTTAAGAATGAAATATCTAAATTAAAAAAAAGGAAAAATAATTCAACTAAGTTCTATTAATGGGGTGGTAGGACAAGATTTAAGCCTTTATCTAGGAACAAAAATGAAAGAAAGTATGAGTTATTCGGTAATCAAGGGAGGTATAAATAACCTCACACGACAAATGGCATTATATTATGGAAAATATAACATAAAAGTTAATGCAATTTGTCCTGGTGGAGTTTCTGATATTAACCATAATAAAATATTTATTAAAAATTATAATAGAAAAGTTCCATTAAAAAAATTAGCTAAAAATACAGAAATTGCATCAGCTATTCTTTTCTTAGCGTCAGATGCCTCTTCGTATATGACTGGATCTATGCTGATGGTTGATGGTGGGTGGACAGCTATTTAATTTAAAGAAATGACTAATAAAAAAGATACAGTTTTTTGTATAATGTTTGGTTTTGAATATTTCGAACATGTATTAACACAAAAAAAATTTTTAATAGAAAAAATATCTCAATCGTTTGAAAAATTTTATTTAATTAATTCTACAAAATTAGAAATAGGAAAGGAGTCGTTTTCATCAAACATTGACTCTTTGAAAAAAAAAATTCCTTCCAATTGTGAAATTATTGATCCAAATGGAAGTGAGGAATTCATTAACTTTTCTAAAGATAAGAATCTTATAATCTACTGTAACGTAGGAAGATTGTGGAGATTTTTTCGAATTCATTATTTATTAAAAAAAATTAATGCAAAATTAATTTATATACATGATATTGGAATGTTGAATTCTTCAATCACTGAATCAAAAAAAGCAAATTTAATTAGAATTTTTTATCATGAACTTCCACATAAAATAGTAATATTGCTTAGTATTTTAAAAGTATTTCCAAAAATTGACCTCAGATTTTTATCTAATAAAGAACATTATAAAAAAGCTATTAATAATATTTTATATAAAGTTTCCAAGAAATTTAAATATATAAATTTTTTTTATACTAAAAATTATGAACTAATAAATAGCACTTCATATGATCAATTTAAATCAAATGAAATAAAAGTATCAGAAGAAAAAATTGTTGTTGTAGACACAAATATCAATCATCATGATGCTTTAAAAGAATGGGGGGGTGTAAATCATGAAACTTATGACAAATGTTATAAAGATCTAGAAATATATTTAAAAATGCTTTCAAATAAATTTAAAAAACAAGTAGTTGTGTGTGTACACCCAACAGTAGATATTAATAGAATCAAGAATCTTTTAAGAGATTTTGAGGTGGTAAAATATCAAACTAAAGAAAATATATATAAATCTTTTATTATCTTATTTTATAATTCTGCTGCAATTGTAGATGCATTTTTGTTAAAAAAAAGAATCATTACAATAGAAAATAAAAGAATGAGTAAACATTGGGTAAAAGCAGTAAACCTTTATCCTCATAAAACAGGTCTACTAAAAATCGATCTTCAAAAAGAAAATAAAATTATAAATAATGATTTATTCTTAAAAAAATTGGATGATATTGTAAAGTCAGATAAATATAATAATTTTATTAATGGACAATTAAGGTCTGATACTAGTGGAATGATGGGATCAGATAAAATTATAAGTATAATAAGAAGAAAATATTTTAATTCATGATTAATAAAAATTGTAAAATAGAAAAATTTGAAAAGCCTTTTCCTTATATTAAAATACAAAATTTATTAGAAAAAGATTTCTATGAAAATCTAGAGTCTGCTTTTCCAAAAATTGATGATTTTAAAAGAAACAAAAGATCTTTAAGTCGTATGGATTATGATACTACTTGTGGAGATAATCTCTATGCAGAATTATTGTCTAAAAACGATAGCTATAAACAACCATGTTAATAGCTAATATTATATAATGGATAATTTTACGTTTCAGAAAAAAATAAAGAAACTTAACTTTAATAAAATTTTTTATCCAACAGATACTTCAAGACTATTAATAAACATTTCAAAAAAATATTTAAAAAAAAGGCAAAAAATCCTTGATCTAGGCTGTGGTGGTGGTGTGGTTTCTTACTTTCTCCATAAAAAAAGATTAGAACAATCCTTTTTTTTATCTGATATTGATAGCACAGCAGTAGAGAGAGCTGCTGCAAATCTTAAAAAAAATAAAATAAACGCTACGCTTGCAGTTGGAAGCTTGCTTCAACCATGGAAGAAGAAAAAATTTGATTTGATTATTAATGATGTATCTGGAGTTTCTTCTGAAATTGTTAAGATATCAAAATGGTTTGAAAATGCTCCTTCAGATAATACAAAAGAAGGAATCTCTTTGTTAAAAAAAGTTATTGTACAATCTGAGAAAAATTTATACAAAAAATCTCACATCATTCTGCCAATTATATCATTAAGTAATGTTAAAAGTGCTGAAAAGTTTTTAAGAAAATTTTTAAAGATTGTTGAATTACAAAAGTTTTATTGGCCAATGCCCAACTATTTAGTAAAAAAGATTAGTATATTAAAAAAATTAAAAAAAATGAATTATATTGATTTTGAAAAGAAATATGGAATGTGGTTATGTTATACTATAGTAGTTGTATGCAAAAAAAAATGAATCTTAAAAATTTAAAAAAGTCATTTGACTTAAATGGATATGTTATCATTCAGCTACCGCATATTTTAACTAAAATTGATAAGATTAATAAAAAAATAGATAAATTAATAATTAAAGATGATTTTAAAACAAATCCGAAAGCTTTTCATTACAATAAAAGTCCAAGAATTGTAGAGGCATGGAAAACTATTTCTGAAATTAAAAAAATTGCTTACGACAAGTTATTGTTTAGTTTATTAAAAGCATTAAAGAACAACAGAAAACCTATACCCTTCTCAACAATTAATTTTCTTAAGGGAACAGAGCAACCGATGCATAGTGATTATGTGCATTTTGCAACTTTACCACATAACTATTTGGTTGGTGTTTGGATTGCATTAGAGGATATTCAAAGAGATGCAGGACCACTGGCGGTAGTTAGTGGTAGCCATAAATTTCCAATTTTATCAAATGAAAGCCTTAATCTTAAAATACCCTCAAATGAAAAAGAATTAAAAAAAAATTACACAGCTTATGAAAAAGCAGTAAAAAAAAATATTAAAAAAAAATCATTAATAAAAGAAATTCCTGTCAAAAAGGGTGAGGTAATTATTTGGGACGCTAACTTGTTGCATGGAGCTTTAAAAATAAAGAATAAAAAACTAACAAGAAAAAGTATAGTTTACCATTATCACTTCGACGGTTGCAAAAAATATTATAATCCAGTATATTCACTTATAAGCAAGGGCATTTATGCGGAAAGAGATTTAAAAAAATTAAAAATTAGCAAAGCATGAACAAATCTGAAATTATCAAGCTGGTTAGTAAGGCCTTAGGTCAAAAAGTAACAGAATCATCAAATCACAAAAATACCAAAAAATGGGACTCTCTTGGTCAATTACAAATACTAGCTTCTTTAGATAAAATTACAAAAGGAAGATCTAGTAAAATCCAAAAATTAGATAGTGTTAGCTCTGTTAAAGAAATAATTAAACTTTTAAAAAAATAATCAACATTGTGGGAATCCAGATTTGCAAACCAATAGTATATTTAGGTGCAAAAAAAGTTTTTTTAAAAGACATTGTTTTAGACAAGTCCTATGATCTAAAAAATAAAATTGGATCAAGAATAGTTCATATTGAACAGAAAAAAAGTGTTTTAGATATGGGTATTGTAGTTACAAAAAAATGTATTGAGCAATATAAGGCCAAACCAAAATTTTTAATTTTTGTATCCCAAGGACAAGAAAAACGATTACCATCTTGTGCGGAAGAAATGGCACATAAGTCTAATATTGATAATAAATGCTTAGTTTTGACAATCTCATCAGGATGCTCTGGTTTTGCTCAAGCCGTGTATCTCGCAAACAAATTGTTATCAAAAGAGATGAATCAGGGACTAATTGTATGTGCTGAAAAATATTCAACTTATATTAAAAAAAGTGATTTAAAGACTAGATTACTTTTTAGTGACGCCGCATCATCAACTTTAGTTAAATATAGCAAAAAGAAAAATTTATTAGAAAATTTTTTTGGATATGATGGTCAAAATTCTAATTCTTTGGAAGTAATAAATGATAATAAAAAAGAGGTTTTGAATATGGATGGATTTAGAGTGTTTTTGTTTTCAATTAAAAATATACCCATTACAATTAAAAGAATAATCAAAAAAGCAAAAAATATAAATTTTTTTTTTATTCATCCTGGAAGCAAAATTTTATTAGACACAATTATTAATAAGGTTAAAATTAAATCTAATAAAGTGCCTACCACATTTCATATTACAGGAAATACTGTTTCCACAAGTCTTCCATTGTTACTAAAGGATAATTTTAATAAAATTAAAAAAAATGATAAAATTGTAATTTCAGGCTTCGGCGTTGGCCTATCATATGCTACTTTGTTGGTGAAATGGATTTAGAGACTATTGTTATATTTGGAGCAAATTCTTACATATCAAAAAAAATTATACCACAATTAAATTATAACAATATAATTTGTATAT
>Ga0114997_10003945_pt1 | contig 11562 bp, 13 predicted proteins | sample ArcticOcean_MG_C_2_FD_87045 | JGI IMG/M metagenome (GOLD analysis project Ga0114997, IMG submission 87045) | Marine microbial communities from western Arctic Ocean - ArcticOcean_MG_CB4_136 | ecosystem: Environmental > Aquatic > Marine > Oceanic | place: Arctic Ocean: Canada Basin | collected... | reverse complement strand
TTATAAAATTTTTATTTCCATAAATCAAAAAAATTCTTTTTACTTTGAATGGCATGTCCTTGATAATTGAAAATGGTACCAAAGTTCCACTTTTTTTTTTATAGGATTTGAATTTAGTAATTTTCATAATTTTATTATTTATAAATATTTATAAATATATATAAATATATTTTTCATAAATGATATAAAGTAACTAAAATAATTTATTAACAATGTTTAATCATAAGATATATTCTAGGCTATCAATTAATATTATAATAATTTTTTCATTTTTATTATCAATTTCATTGAGTTTTCACTACTTGTCTAAATATGACAAACTGGTAGTGGTTAAAAAAACTGGGGCACTTTATCATCCTATGCTTAAAAGTGCTGTTAGTAATCATTGGGAAGAAGCAGATGAAATTATCATTGATATTAAAAATAAAGAAAATTTTTTTACATATGGGGGTGACTATGATGAATTTTTACCACAAAGAATTCTAGCTTTATATTACCTTATATTGGATAAGCCTATTTTTGATGAAAATAAAAATTTTGATACTAACAATGGAAAACTTTTATATTTAATACTCAAGACTTTATTATTTTATTTAGCATTAATTTATTTTGCTTATAAAATTACTAAAATACTGCCTATTACAAATTGTTTTTTTATAATATTATTTATTGCAATAGAGCCAACCATTTTTCAGTTTCATTCATCATTTTGGAATGAATCCTTATTTTTTCCATTACAGATATTATTATTAGTATACATGCTTTCCCCACCATCAAATTTATTTTCAAATTTTTGGATTGGAATAATTTTAGGCCTCATGTTCTCTATAAGCGTTGAGAGTTTTTACTTAATCATACCAGTAATTATATTTCAGATACTAACATTTAAAAAAAAATCCCTTACAATAGTTTGCTCATGTATTGTCGGTTTTACGTTTGTTTTATCAATAATAACTTTTCATAATTATAAAAGAACCAATAATATTTTTTTTATGAATGATGGTGCAAAGAGTGCATTATATCTTTATATAGCACCTCACGTTTTATCAATCAGTGAGAACATATCTGCTGTTGAAGCAAGATCTATAATGAGTCAAAAAAAACTTGAATGGATTAAAGAAAATAAAATTAATGTCCAATTTGATAGACAAAATTTTAAAGATCTTGGCTTTATTAATAATGATGCTGATAGATTAAGGTATTTTAATTATCTTCAAAACTCGTCACTGGGTATAATTATTAAAAACCCACTATCTACTGTAAAATTTTTATTTAAAAAAAATTTACATACACTTACATTAAACCCATTCTATATAAAAAATTTTTATAAGTTTGATATTATGAATCATTTACATTACAAAAGCGAAACACACAAAAGCGAAATAATTTACAGAATAATCTATACCGTGATACTTTACATTGTTATGTTGATTGGCATTTTTCATTCTTTCAAAAATATTAATAAAGTTCTTACTTTTGCAGTATTACTTTTGGCTACTTACCCAATTTTTGTTCTTGGATGGATGGGTGCTAATAGATATTTCGTGCCTTCTTTAATATATTTATCTATTTTTTTTGGAAATGGTATGGTGAGTATTTTGAATATAAAAAAATTTAATGCTAAATATGAATAACAAGATTATTTTTACTGGTGGATCGGGAAGATTTGCAGAAAGTCTTAAAAAAATTAAATCTAAATATATTTTTAACTATCCAAGTAGCAAAGAGCTTAATATATTAAATACCAAGTCTATTGAAAGATATATCAAAAAGATAAAGCCAAAAATTTTTATACATGCGGCAGGATTATCCAGACCAATGGCTATTCATGATAATGATATTACAAAAAGTATTGACCTTAATATTATAGGAACGTGTAATATTGTCAAAATTTGCTCAAAATATAATATAAAATTAGTTTTTTTTTCAACTTGTTATGTTTATCCAGGGATCACTGGAAATTACAATGAGACGGACCCTCTTCTACCAATAAATAATTATGCCTGGTCAAAATTAGGTGCCGAGAGTGCAGTTAAAATGTATAAAAATTCTTTAATCTTAAGACTTTCCATGACGGAAAAACCCTTTGTTCATAAAGAGGCATTTGTTGATTTTAAAACAAACTTTATTTTTCATGATGAAGTAGCAGAAATGTTAATAAAAATTTTAACATGCAAAGGTGTAATAAATATTGGTGGCAAATCGCAGTCTGTGTACAAATTTGTATCAAAAGAAAATAAAAAAATTAAAAAATCGTATGCTAAAAATATTTTACCAAAAGATTCACGCCTTAATCCTTCAATGAATATAAATAAATTAAAAAAAATTTTAAAATAAATTAAAATTTAAATATTTTTAATTAAATCTTCATATTCAATTATATTCATAAATTTTTTATGATTGTAAAAATACTCTTCGAATTTAAGTTTAGAAAAGTCTTGATTGTCAATTTTTAAAACATTTTTATTTTTTCTATTAAAAATTACTCCAATACCAAAGTCTGCATAACACGTGTATGTATCAATATTTTCATTCGTTCTGCACTCAACTATGGCTTTCCAGACATCTCCATTCCATGTTATTTGACATCTAGGAACTGCTTGTTCAAAGTAATTATTTGGCAAACAGTCATGGAGCAAAATTATTCCATTAGGATTTAGTATCTTAAGAGAGTTCTCTATATCTTTTATTACTTGTGAGTAGTAATGCAAACCATCTATAAAAATACAATCGAATGTATCTTGATTATCTTTAAAAAATTGATCACTTGTTTTTCTTTCTGTACCTCCTGAAACTGGATCTACTCCAACTTTTTTTTTACATTCTACGTGTTGAAATAACTCGTCATGAAAAGTGCCTATTTCTAAATATGAATCATACTTCTTAATATTGATTATTTTCTGGACAAGAGTTTGTCTATTAACTTTATTGGAAAAATCAAATCCAACGTTTCCTAATTTTCTATCTCTAAATATTTTTTCAATAAAATAATTAAATTTTAAAATATTTCTGCTTCCTTGTAAGCGTATATATTTTTTTTTTATAAAGCCAGATATATTCATTAAGATACTAATATTATTTTTCTTTAAGTCTTGGAAATAATTCTACAAAATTACATGGTTTGTGATTTATATCTAACTGATTTTTTAAAATTCCATCCCATGCATCAATAACTCCTCCAGAAGAACCTGGTAAAACAAAAATATATTTTCCATTAGCCAAGACCGCACATGCTCTTGATTGAATAGCAGATGTGCCCACAGTTTTTAAACTAAGTGTTCTGAACACCTCCCCAAAGCCAGGAATATGCTTATCAGCAATTTCATTGACTGCTTCGGGAGTTATATCTCTTCCTGTTAAACCTGTTCCACCAGTAGTAATTATAACATCAACTTCTTGCTGACTAATCCAATTTTTTAAAATTTTAACAATCTCTTCTTTTGTATCCTTACAAATTTTTCTATCTATTAATTTATGTTTTGCCTCTTCAATTTTATTTACTAAAATCAAACCTGACTTATCATTTTCTAAAGTTCTAGTATCTGTAACCGTTAAAAGTGCTATATTTACAATCATAAAAATTTATTATTTATAATGCTTATATTATCATTTTTATTTTTTGTAACTGCAATATTGTATTCTAGCGTTGGTTTTGGTGGTGGATCTACATATCTAGCACTTCTATTAATTTGGGATGTTCCCTATCAAATTTTTCCAGTTATTGCACTTTGTTGCAATATTATTGTCGTTTCTGGAAATTGTTTTAATTATATTAGAGTAGGCAATATTAACATTGGAATGCTATTTCCTTATTTGATTTCATCTATACCATTGGCTTATATTGGTGGATCTATTTCTATTAATAGATACTTTTTTGAAATTTTACTTTTTGTAGTTTTATTTACAGCTGGATTTTTATTGCTCCTAAATTTTAAATCTTTTGATGATAAAAAAGAATTTTATAAAAAAATTCCTATGGTATTTTCAATATTAATTGGTGGGTCTATTGGATTTATATCTGGTATGGTTGGGATTGGTGGTGGTATTTTTTTAAGCCCTATACTATTACTATTAAGAGCAGGTACAGCAAAACATATTGCTACAACTGCATCACTTTTTATTCTAATTAATTCTGTAGCAGGACTAAGTGGTCAATTGACCAAAAGTTTTGTTTTAAATGAAGTTCATAATTTTTGGCCTCTATTTATTTTAGTGTTGCTAGGCGGTCAATTAGGAAATTTTTTAAATATAAAAATTTTTCCAGCTCGTATATTTGCACTTGTGACTGCTGTGCTTGTGATATTTGTTGCGATAAGAATAGGATTTAAATTATTTTTATAATATAATTATAAAATTGATATAAAAATAATATGAAAATTTTTAGAGCATTTGGTCCAACCATAGGAGAGGGTAAGCTATCAAAAAAATTTATAAAAGTAATTAATGATCAAATTAATAAAACTACTTTAACTAAAAAAAATGATTATAGCTCTAAGCTAGCTAGTCAAATTAAGAATGAAATTAAAATTTCTAATTTTTTTATTAAAAAAAATTTGTCAAAAGAATTGATAAAAAATATTAAAAAATACCTAAAAAAATATGATGCTAAAAAGACTAAGGAAATTACGATTTTGAATTTGTGGGTGGTTAGACAATTTAAGAATGAATATAATCCAATTCATTATCACAATGGTCAATTATCAGGTGTAGGCTATCTTAAACTACCCAAAAATATGAATCAAAATAAAATGGTTAGAAATAAAAAAAATAAAACCAATGGAACTATTGATTTTATAAATGGTCAAAATAACTTCTTGAGCAAAAGTATTTATAACTTAACCCCAAAACTAGGTGATCTCATTCTTTTTCCTAGCTACTTAATGCATGCTGCTTATCCATTTAATATAGAAGGTGAAAGAAGATCTTTCTCTTTTAATGCTAGTATTGTGTTTAAAAAATAATTTACAATACGCATAGGTTAATATAATAATAAAATTGTCGATTTGATCCGTATTGCAAGCTTTAACTGCTAAAATAGAAATCACTAAAATAATTAGTAAAGGCAGTTGAGCTATATTGTGCACCTGGCATAAAGCTAAAGGACTAAAAAAGTAAGGAGTAAAAATGAATAAAGATTTTTTTAAAGAAACAAGAATTCTTGATGGTGGTATGGGTCAAGAGCTGTTAGCTCGAGGCATGGAACCTAATGGAACACTTTGGAGTGCAAACGCTTTATTACAAGATAAATATCATAAGCTGCTATTTGATACTCACTTAGATTTTATTAAATCTGGAGCAGAAGTTATTGTAACAAATACCTTTACCTTAAGAAGAAAAAGATTACGTGAGAATAGTATTGAAGATAAGTTTAAATACTTAAATTCAAAAGCAGGTGAAATTGCAAAGAAAACTAAAAAACTTTATCCTAATGTTTTAATAGCAGGTGGTTTACCTCCTCAAAATAACACATATGAAGCAGATACTAGAGCTAATAATGAAATTAAAGAAGATTTTTTTGAACAAGCAAAAATCTTAGATTCCTACGTAGATTTTTTTTATTTTGATGTTTTGAGTAGTGTAAAAGAAATTAATTTAGGAATAGAGGCAATTAAATCTTTTAATAAACCATACTTAATAGGCGCTCATATTTCAAAAGGTACAAATTTACCAAGTGGTGAAAATATTTCAGATATTATTAATAAGATTAATCATACAGATTTGCTTGGAATAATACTTTCTTGTGTGTCACCAGAAAACTATGAAAAAAACTTAGATGAAATAAAAAATTTAGGTATTCCATTTGGTTTTAAACTTAATGCATTTATTACCACAATTTCTAAAGATGGTTATATTGAAAAATATTCAAAAAGTAATGGGAATCCGAATGAATTTCTTGGACAAAGAAAAGATCTTGATCCAAAAAAAATTTACGTATTTGCAAAAAAATTTAGAGATGCGGGTGCAACTATTTTAGGTGGATGTTGTGAAATAAGGCCAGAACATATAAGAGAAATAGCTAAACTTAGATAGCTAATCGTTGTCGTTTAAGCCAGCACCAGCTCCACTTTTTTTTAAACTCTCATTTTCTTCTACAAAAGTTTTTTCTGAGAGTTTATAAAGTTCTTTCCATTCATTATCATCAAATGAGTCTAAATTATCTAAGAATTTAATCTCAATATTATTTCCTATAGTTACTATTCCACCAGTTAAAGAATTTGAATATATACTATTATTGTAATTTAATAAAAAATCTTTGTTATCTATTTTTAAAAATATTTTTTTTCCCACAACCTCAGAAGCTCTACTTATAAAGGGTAAAAAAAGTATTGGGTAAGCTAAATTTTGAAATTTTATTTCATTTAAATTTTCTAAAGATCTAACTTGGTCTAAAAAATTTACTCCTGCAGTAATGGGACAATACTCAAATTGCATTTTTTTATTCTCTTTATTTATAAGAATTATTTTTTCAAACTTTTTTTTACTTCTTATTTTGTAGTAATAATTAAGATTTTTAATGCCTGATATTCCTAACATTTCTAACATTCTAATATTCTTTCCAACTTCTTCTGCCACACCCCATTCAAAACCTGTGGCTCTACTAGCCCTCTTTGATACTGTATCTATTTCACTTAATGATTTCATTTATTTTAATTAATTATAAACCCAACTATCATCATGGTTTTTTAGTTGTTCGGGTAATGGCGCTCCTTGAAACATGCATATTCTTAACCACTTATCTGATCTTGGGTCAAATTTAAGGGCACCAAAAAATGATAATTTTAATCTTAGCATATCAATAGGAACTATAGATTTTCCGATTGTATTATCTTGTATCTCTGAATATGGAAATTTTTCAATTATAAATGCTCTTCTAATTACATGTCTTAGGTGATTATTTTTTAATAGAAACCTATCAATTGTATGACTGTTTTTTGAAACTGACAAAGCTTCATATAAAATTTTAATATCTCTAGCTATAGCAAGTGGCTGTTCTAATTCTGATCCTTCTTCCTCAAATCTGTCGGCTAATCTAGGTTCTTCCTTATTCTTAGAAATAAACCAAAAATTTTGGTTATTTTCATTTCTTGAAAAGTCTATTTTTAATAATTTTTTATATTTATCTTCTAAAATGTTTTTTAAATCAAGGACTGTGCGATTTGTTGGTATATTGAAGTATTGTTCTTCCTCTGAGCTCATTTTACTGATTAGTGGATTGACTATTTGATCATATGGTTCCATCATCATAGAAACAATATATTCTATGCACTCATCATCTGAATTATTTTCTAACCATAGGTAGATTTCATTGAAAGCGAATTCATTAGAAAAATTGAAGTCTTTTTCGATGAAACTAATAAATTTACCTAAATCATTTAATAGAGATCCAATCTTTATTTGTTGATATTCACTCTCTGTGTTCCAGGATATAATATTCTTAACAGAACTTTTTAAATATTTTATAAATAAATCGCTATCTTTTTTTTCTACTTTTCTTATTTCTCTAATTTTTTTTAAAACTGTTTCTCTTGCCAAAACCCAATTATTTAAAAGTGTTGGGTGATTCACGATAAACGGAGCCATACCTAGGCCGGTAGAGTTACCAATTCCAAGATTTCTGCATATTTCGAGGTCTAAACTAATTGCTTTTTTAGGATTCCTTTTTTTAGCTACATGATTAACCTGATCAAAAGTAAATTGTCTAACCAAATAAACTAGCATCATTTCAAGTCTAAATGGTCCATAAATCTCTTCTCTGTCTTTAATTCTAAATCTATCGGCCAATCCAAATTTGCCTGATCCATAAACAGCTGTAGTCCTGTATAAATACCCCACACTTAAAAGTAATGAAATATCTGGCTGCTTTCCTTCACTTAATTTTTCTACAACATGATTAAATATTCGTACTGACTTGTTTGCTCTAGATAATGTCAACTCTTTATAAGAAAGCCTTCCTACTTCTTGTTTGGGAACTTCCTTTTTTAATCTTTCAATATCTTTTTTAGTTGGCACACCATCATGTAGAGTAAATGCTGCATCCCATTTTGTTGCTATAACTCTATCTGATCTCTCCTTTTCATCTAGTTGATTAGCAAAACAAATTAATGAATAAACTTGTTCGTTTTTTTTAAATGAATAAACTGCAATACCATGTCCAAATTCATTCAATTCAAATAAGTCTCTCTTATATTCCCAGTCTTTAAATTCTTTTAAAAAACTTCTTAAAAAAGATAATTTTGACTGATGAAAAGATCCCAACTTAGATAGTTTCATTACAATTTCTGGGTCTCTTAATTCAATGTTCACTAGTTTATCCCTTTGTAAAAGTCATACCAATTATTTCCTAAAATTCCATTCACTTCTGTATTGTTAAATCCAATTTTTTTTAGACCACTTTCTAAATTTTTAAATCCACTCGCATCTAAAAACCAATCTGGTTGTTTTGGAAAACCAGGTTTGTCTTTTGAGCCTTCTCCGTAAGTTTTTGCTTTTGTCCAAGTACCATTTCGCATCCATTCGACAACACTGTTTGGTTGGTTAAGGCATAAATCAGATCCAATGCCAATATTTTTTGCACCCATGATGTCGGCTATTTTTGCTGTCATTTCACAGAAGCTTTCCAGCGTGCAATTTGTGCCATTTTTTAGATGGTGTGCATACAATGAAAGACCAAGCATACCACCACTATCTGCCAAAGCTTTTAATAATTCATTTGATTTGTTTCTTTTGGCTGCATGCCAGAAAGTTGGGTTTGCGTGTGTGATTGCAATTGGTTTTTCACTAATATCTATTGCATCCAATGTGCTTTTTTCTGCTGAATGCGACATATCAATTACAATTCCTACTCTATTCATCTCTTTAATTGCTTCTTTTCCAAAGTTAGTAACTCCACTATCAATCTTTTCATAACAACCTGTGGCAAGTAATGATTGATTGTTATACGTAAGTTGCATGAACCTACACCCCTGTTCATGTACTTTTTCTATTAATCCAATATCATCTTCTATTGGTGAGCAATTTTGAAAACCAAAAAAAATTGCAGTTTTTTTATTTTTTTTAGCTTTTTCAATATCTTTATAATTTCTACCCAAAAAAATTAAATCTGAATTTTCTTTAAAATGTTTATTCCATGACTTAATAACATTTTGAAGCTCATCAAAATCTTCATGATAAACAATTGTTACATGAACCGCGTCCAGACCAGCTTTCCTATTTATTTCGAAGATATTCCTCGACCAGCTACAATACTGCAAATTATCAATTTTAAAATTCATTATGACCCTTAAGTATTAAAGAATATCAATAAGTTGAATAAATTCTATTAATTTTATTGAAATTATAAGTTTAATTTGAAATAACCGCTCAGGTGATAAAAATTTAACACCCAATGTCTAAAATTAAATCAAAAAAAATATCAATTATAATGGGAAGTCAATCTGACTATAAAACAATGGTATTTTGTCAAAAAGTCTTAAAAACTTTAAATATAAAGTTCGAGACGAAAATTATATCTGCTCATAGAACTCCACACAGAATGTATGAATACGCCAAAAATGCCGAGAGTAACGATGTCGGAGTTATTATTGCAGGCGCAGGTGGGTCTGCTCATTTGCCAGGAATGATTTCAGCCTTAACATCGCTGCCAGTATTAGGTGTTCCAATTGAAAGTAAAAAACTTAAAGGTTTAGATAGTCTTCTATCAATAGCACAAATGCCAAAGGGAATACCGGTTGGTACTTTAGCTATTGGAGAAGATGGTGCGATTAATGCTGCATTATTAGCGGCGTCAATAATTGGATTGCACGATAAAAAAGTGAAAAAAAAATTAAGTCAATTTCGGTTAATTCAATCTAGATCTGTAAAAAAAAAACCTAAATAAACTTATATATGTCAAAACCAACTCTCGGTATCATCGGTGGAGGTCAGCTAGGTAGCATGCTTGCTGTTGCGGCAAAAAAATTAGACGTTAAAACAGTTATATTTAGTGATGATGCTGCTGCACCTGCACAAAATTTTTCTAATGCTTTTATTCATGGAGAATATAATGATCAAATTAAGATTCAAGAGTTTGTTAATAAAGTAGATATCGTTACGTACGAATTTGAAAATATTCCTTATGAAACATTGAGTGAAATTAACAAGTTAAAACCCGTTCTACCAAAACCTTCTGTAAATAGGATAATTCAACATAGAATAGCGGAAAAAGATTTTATCAATAAACTAAATATAAGAACAACTAGATATGTTTCTATTAAAAAAAAATCTGAAATTAACTCAGTTACAGATTTTTTGCCTGGTTTACTCAAAACTGTTACTTTAGGATATGATGGTAAGGGACAGCACCCTATTAGTACTTTAGAAAGCCTAGACTCAATTGATATTGATTATTCAAAAGGTTATATTTTAGAAAAATTAGTTAAGCTAAAAAAAGAAATCTCAATAATTATTACTCGTTTTAGTGATCAAAAATATGAAATTTATGAACCTATTGAAAATGTTCATGAGGGTCAAATTTTGAAAAATTCTAAAATACCAGCCGAGATTAGTTCTAAAATTTTAGAACAATCAAAAATATGGGCAACCTTAATTTCTGAAGAATTAAAATATGTTGGAACCTTGTGTGTTGAGTTTTTTATTGATAGGAATGACAACCTTTATGTCAATGAAATTGCTCCAAGAGTTCATAACTCTGGACACTTAACAATTAATGCATACAACATTAGTCAATTTGAAAATCATATAAGAGCGGTTTGTAAGTTGGAACAAATACCACTGAAAAAAATATCAAATGCCAAAATGATAAATATAATTGGTGATCAAATTAAAGATTATAGAGTTAAAAAATATAATAAAAATGAATATTTTTTTGATTATCTCAAAAAAGAAATTAAAAATAAAAGAAAAATGGGTCATTTAACAACCCTCGTAAGCTAAATTTTATTCAGATGTTAAAATCAATAGAAGGTAACTTTGACAATCCAGAAGTTCATGGGCTTCTTATTAAACATTTTATTGAGCTGAAATCTGTCTCACCCGAAGGTAGTGCTCATGTTCTTGATATATCCGGTTTAAAAGATCCCTCTATTAAATTTTGGAGTCTTTGGGAAAAGAGTGTTTTAATGGGTATTGGTGCTTTGAAATTTTTGGATAAAGAGCATGGTGAGTTTAAATCAATAAGAGTTAGCGGCAAGTTTAGAGGCAAAGGAAATGGCTCTAAAGTTGTAAACCACTTAATTAATGAGGCTGAAAAACTTAATATTAAAAGATTAAGTTTAGAAACTGGTGCAGGTGAATTCTTTTTAACTGCAAGAAAATTATTTACTAAATGTGGCTTTAAAACCTGTGAACCCTTTTCTCATTACAAAAATGATGTTAATTCTGTTTATTTAACCATGCTAATTAGCAACAAATAAGCTTTTAATTATTCAATACAGTAAATTTAGTTGACAAAACCACAATTAATCTAAACAAAGCGTGAATTACTTAATTATAAGTAATAAAAGTAACATAATAAAAGTAAGAAGATAAATATGAGTCTACAAGGAAAAGTAAAATGGTTCAATC
>Ga0114997_10003944_pt1 | contig 11564 bp, 12 predicted proteins | sample ArcticOcean_MG_C_2_FD_87045 | JGI IMG/M metagenome (GOLD analysis project Ga0114997, IMG submission 87045) | Marine microbial communities from western Arctic Ocean - ArcticOcean_MG_CB4_136 | ecosystem: Environmental > Aquatic > Marine > Oceanic | place: Arctic Ocean: Canada Basin | collected... | reverse complement strand
TCAAAATAAACAGAACCATTAACCTCATAGGCAAACCCTTTTTCTAATATTTGCTTAATAATTTCTATTTGCTCAATAATATGCCCTGTTGCCGTAGGTTCAATGCTAGGAGTTAAAAAATTAAAACGGTTTAATGTATTATGAAAATCAACAGTATATCGCTGAACAACCTCCATAGGTTCAATTTTCTCTAAATGTGCTTTTTTTGCTATTCTATCTTCTCCATCATCAGCATCATTTTCTAAATGTCCTGCATCAGTTATATTCCTTACATACCTTACCTTATAGCCTAGGTGTAACAAGTATCGATAAACCATGTCAAAAGACATAAATGTTCTTACATTTCCAACATGAACATTGCTGTAAACAGTGGGGCCACAGACATACATCCCAACATGGCCTTGTTGATTTGGAACGAATTTTTCTTTCTTTGAGGAAAGGGAATTATATATGTATAAATCCCTCATTAATTCTCTGTAGAAATTAATTTAATAAATTCATTTTTGGAAGACTCTTCTAAAAATTTTCCTGAATACTCTGCAGTAGTCGTCCAACTATTAACGTCTTTTATTCCTCTCATGCTAACACACAGATGCTGGGCTTCGATAATACAAGCTACATTTTGTGTTTCCAACTCATTTTTTAAAAACTCTACAATTTGAACTGTCAATTTTTCTTGTACTTGAGGTCTTTTAGAGAAGTAATTTACGATTCTATTTAACTTGGATAACCCAACAACCTTATTATTTGCAAAATAACCAATATGGGCTTTGCCAATAATAGGAACAAAATGGTGTTCACAAAGTGAAAATAAAGTGATGTTTTTCTCCAAAATAATTCCATTATAATTGTAAGAATTATCAAACTTTTTAATTTCAGGAGCATTTTCAGGGTTCATGCCCTGAAATAATTCTTCGACATACATTTTAGCAACTCTCTTAGGTGTTTCTTTTAGACTATCGTCTTCTAAATCTAGTTGTAAAATTTTCATTATTGAACTGAAATGTTCTGAAATTGCTTCAATTTTTTCTTGGTTTGATAACTTCTTTCTTGTATTTTCTTTAGTAATAGAAATTATGTTGTCATCTTTAAACGTCATTTTTATTTTTAATAATATTTAAACAAATATAAAGAGGCACTTTTAAAACAACTGAAAAAAGACATTTTTTTTAATGTCAATTAACTGTATGAATAAATAAATTACTTTTAATGTTAGATTTTGCCACTACTAAAAATAACTAAAGGAACTAACTATAAAGTTGGTATTTGGGAGTTTACTCAAGATGAATTTAATCTAGAGCAATGCAAGGGAATTCATCCAGATTATCACAATGACTTCTTAAATTATAAAAATGAAAACAGAAAATGGCAGATTTTTGCCACCAAACAACTTTTTAATGAGCTTATTAATAATGAAATATTAATTTCAAAAGCTGGCATTCCTTACATTAAAGAATCTAAAAAAGAGATTTCCATTACACACACACAAAACATAATAGCAATTATAATTGCAGATTTTCCTTGCGGAATAGATTTAGAACAAAACAATAGAAATACTCTAAAAATAAAACATAAATACTACAACAAGGAAGACTTTAATGATGGAGATAATTTAAAAGAGTTGCTTAAGAAGTGGTGTATTAAAGAGGTCCTTTACAAAATCAGAAAAGACAATACCGTTTTATTTAACGATCATTTATTTGTCAAAAAAACTCCTATTGGGTATAAAGGATATTGCAAACATCCTAATTTTTCATTTTCTAGTAATTTAAAAGTCTCCAACTTTCAAAATTATTTTTTAGCTTTCAACACCGATTTCACCATTAGTTATGATTAAAGAGATTATTAGCAGCAAAATATCAAAAGGAGAAAAACAATGGTGTGTTTTAATTGATCCTGATAAGCTTATTTTTGAAGAAATAAACGAATTAATATCACTAATAAACAGTTCTAGCTGTGACTTTATTTTAGTTGGGGGGAGTTTAATTAACCACCAAATGTTTGATGATTATTTAAAAGCAATCAAAAGACTTTCCTCCAAGCCTGTTTTAATTTTCCCAGGAGATAATCAACAAATTTCTAAATATGCAGACGGCTTGTTCTTATTGTCGCTAATAAGTGGGAGAAATCCTGAACTATTGATAGGACAGCATGTTAAATCAGCATTTAAAATAAGAGCTAGTAATCTAGAGGTTTTGCCCTGCGGGTATATTCTTATTGAAGGAGAAAGTTTAAACTCTGCAATTTACATGAGTGAATCTCTCCCAATACCAAAAAATAAAAGTTCTATTGCCGCAGCTACTGCTTTAGCTGGTGAACAATTAGGTATGCAATTTATTTATTTAGACAAAGGTTCTGGTGCTGAAAAAAGCATTGGAAATAAAATGATAATAGACGTAAAAAAAACAATAAATATCCCTTTGATAGTTGGGGGAGGCATCAACAGTCAGCAAGATTTAGAAAATGTTTGGAATGCTGGTGCTGATATTGCAGTTATAGGAACTTCAATTGAAAAGAATTTTAAAAATATTTTCCTTTTCAATAAAATACCAATAAAATGATTTTTGGCAAATACATTAAGTGTATTGCAGTTGGATTGGTAATTTCGATAAACTCCACATTTGGACAAGAACTAACTAGAAAAGAATATATCGCTAAATACTCTCCCCTTGCTGTAAAACAAATGCATCAATATAAAATTCCAGCTAGCATAACTTTAGCCCAAGGTATATTAGAAAGCAATAATGGTAATTCTAGGCTAGCTACCAAAGCAAATAATCATTTTGGAATAAAGTGTCATGGATGGGAAGGGAAAAAAATATTTGCTGACGACGATAAAAAAAATGAATGCTTTAGGAGTTATAAAAATGTATTAGAATCCTTTGTAGATCACTCAATTTTCCTTAACAAATACAGCAGATATAAATTTCTATTTGACTATCCAATTACAGATTATACATCTTGGTCAAAGGGCCTTAAAAAAGCAGGATATGCTACCAACAAACAGTATCCAGAATTATTAATAAAAATTATTGAAGAGAACAACTTGTATCAATATGATTCAAAAAGAATTAAAAATTCTCTTGTTTCCGGAAAAAGAAATATTTACCTGCATCCAAACAGAATAAAATATGTGATCTCTGGAAATCAAGAAACTTATGAAATGATAGGGAAAACTTTTAATATTAAATTAAAACAAATACTAAAATACAACGACGACGATAATCAAAAAATATTGCCTGAAGGAATAAAAGTATTTATTCAACCTAAAAGAAATAGATCTAAACAAAGAATTCACATTGTTACAAATGAAGAAGATTTGAGAACTATTTCTCAGAAATATGGTGTTAAAATAAAATCATTGAAAAAAAGAAATGAACAAATTTTAAAAAACAGCTTAAAAAAAGGAGACAAATTAAGATTAAGATAAATATTTCTACTAACATTGTTAAAACTGAAAAACCATGATTTCACCTGAACAACTTAAAGTTATTAAAGATCGTCTGGAAGCGTTAAGGGGGTATCTTTGACATTGATCAGAAAAGAGAACTAGTCAAAGAGGAAGAGTTAGTTACTCAAGATCCTGAGTTTTGGAACAACCCAAAAAAAGCAGAAATAGTTTTAAAATCCATAAAAAATAAAAAATTGTGGGTGAAGTCTTACGACAATTTAAAAACTAATCTCGAAGATACTGAGGTCCTATTTGAGTTCTTCAAAGATGGAGAATCAACTGAGGAAGAAGTTTTAAATCAACACCAAAAATTAATTAAAAATCTAGAAGAATTAGAATTAAAAAACATGCTTTCTTTAGAAGAAGATCATTTAGATGCTATTCTTCAAATTACTGCTGGTGCGGGAGGTACAGAAAGTTGTGATTGGAGCTCAATGTTGATGCGAATGTATTTAATGTGGTGTGAAAAAAACGGATATAAAGTCAAAGAAATTCATTCTCAAGATGGAGATGTTGCGGGAATTAAAACTGTTACTCTCGAAATCTCTGGAGATTCTGCATTTGGATATTTAAAGGGTGAAAATGGAGTTCATAGACTAGTAAGAATAAGTCCATTTAACGCACAAGGAAAAAGAATGACTTCATTTTCTTCAGTCTATGTATATCCAAGTGTTGATGACACCATAGAAATAGATATTTCTCCAGCTGATATTAGCTGGGATACTTTTAGAAGCGGAGGAGCTGGAGGACAAAATGTAAATAAAGTAGAAACGGGAGTAAGATTAAAGCATGCACCAACTGGAATTGTTATTGAAAACACCGAGACAAGATCTCAGTTAAATAATAGAGAAAAAGCCATGCAATTATTAAAATCTCAACTATATGAGCTCGAGCTAAGAGCAAGAAGAGAAAAACAAGACGAAATTGAAGCCGGGAAAAAGAAAATTGAGTGGGGTTCTCAGATTAGAAGCTACGTATTAGATGACAAAAGAGTCAAAGATCATAGAACAAATTTTCAAAGTAATGACCCTTTTAAAGTCCTCGATGGAGAGCTTCAGCCTTTTTTAAATACTTACTTAATGAGTCATGGAAAATCCAAATAAATGAAATATTATCACAACAACAGATGTCGTAAAAGTAGAGAGGGACTGGTTTTTCTGGATTCAGAAAATATTCAACCAGAAATTGTAAATTATTTGGAAAATAGAATGAGCAAAGACGAGTTAAAAGATCTTTTAATAAAATTAAAATTTTCGGCTTCAGAACTTATTAGAAAGTGTGAATCTATTTATAAAGAAAACATAAAAGGAAAATCACTTTCAGAAAATGAAATAATTGATTGGATGGTAAGGGAACCTAGATTGATTGAAAGACCGATTTTAGAAAATAATGAGTCTGCTATTGTAGGAAGACCAAAAGAAAATTTCTTGAAAATTATAAGTTAAACATCTTTTATAATGCCTCTTTTAGAAAGTTGCGCTTTAGTAATTTCTATTACTCCCCACTGAACCCAAAGACCAATAAAACCACTTAAAAATAACAGCACCCAAAAAGCCATACCAAAGAAAAATAGAAAGATTGCTGTACCTATAACCATAAATTTTAAATTTGAATTAAATTTCTTTCAACTAAATTAGTAATAAAAATATTAAAATGAGCTTTAGAATAGAAAAAGATACCATTGGAGAAATTCAAGTTGAGTCAACAAAATATTGGGGAGCTCAAACTGAAAGATCAAGAAATAACTTTAAAATTGGACCACCAGCATCAATGCCATTGGAAATTGTCCATGCTTTTGCAGTTTTAAAAAAAGCAGCAGCTATTACAAATTATCAACTTGGTGTTTTAGATGAAAAGAAAAAAGATTTAATTTCTAGGGTATGTGAAGAAATTCTTGACAACAAATTAAATGCTGAATTTCCACTTGTCGTTTGGCAAACAGGTTCTGGAACTCAAAGTAATATGAATGTAAACGAAGTAATTGCTAATAGAGCTCATGTTTTAAATGGAGGATCTCTAGATGAAGGCAACTCTACTTTAAAAGCAAATGACGATGTTAATAAATCTCAATCTTCAAATGACACTTTTCCAACAGCAATGCACATTGCAGCATACAAAGTAATAATTGAAAAAACAATACCCGGGACAACTGCCCTTAAAGAAACGATTGAAAAAAAGGCAATAGAATTTAAAGAGGTGGTTAAAATTGGAAGAACCCACTTGATGGATGCAACTCCTTTAACATTAGGACAAGTGTTTTCTGGATATGCATCACAGATGGATCACGGGTTAAAAGCACTTAAAAACACTTTGGAACATTTAAGTGAAATTGCACTAGGAGGTACTGCTGTAGGTACTGGGCTAAATACTCCAAAAGGATATGCTGTAATGGTCGCAAAAAACATTGCAGAATTAACCAATTTACCATTTATAACTGCAGAAAATAAGTTTGAAGCGCTAGCTGCTCATGACGCTATAGTAGAAACACATGGAGCTTTGAAACAATTGGCAGTGTCTATAAATAAGATTGCCAATGATATTAGAATGCTGGCTTCAGGACCAAGATCTGGAATTGGTGAATTAATTATTCCTGCAAATGAACCAGGTTCATCAATTATGCCTGGGAAAGTTAATCCTACTCAATGTGAAGCTATTACGATGGTATGTGCTCAAATAATGGGAAACGACGTAGCGATAAGTTTTGGAGGAGCTCAAGGACATTACGAACTAAATGTATTTAAGCCTATGATGGCAAAAAATTTAATTGAAAGTGCAAATATTTTAGCAGATGCCAGTTTGTCATTTAATGAGCATTGTGCTAAAGGAATTGAGCCAAATCATGCAAATATTGAAAAACTATTAAACAATTCATTAATGCTAGTAACCGCACTAAATACTAAAATTGGGTATTATAAAGCCGCAGAAATTGCTAATACTGCTCATAAAAACGGGACAACATTAAAAGAGGAAGCTATTAACTTAGGGTATGTCACATCAGAGGAATACGATGAATGGGTAGATCCTAAAAAAATGATATAATGAATAACAATAAATATATATTAAGTATAATTCTAAATGTTACTTTAGCTGCATTACTTTTTGTATTAACAATTATGTATGCTATAAGAACACACCCAATTTTAAAAATCTTGGCACTGTTTTTGAATACACTTGCTATATATAACACGTACAAAACAATAATTAATAAACCAAAATCATGAGTGAAATAGAAATAGAACCTAAAAACATTTTAAAAGCAACTTTATTCGGAGGAATAGGGCTAATACTAGTCTCTTTATTTTTCATGTCCTGGACAGATGTAAATCCTGGTGAAGAAGGTTTTATATACAGACCATACACAGGTGGAATTGAGCAAAATGCATCTTACACAGAAGGAACAGTTTTCATTGCTCCTTGGAATGAAATGATAACCTACAATATACTTCAGCAGAGTAGAAACTATAGTTCTAAGGTTATGGAAAAGAACGGTATGGAAATTGGAATTGATGTTACTATCAATTATAATCCTATGATAAATAATACTGCAAAATTACACTTAAAACATGGTAAAGCTTTCGAAAGCTCATTTATAGATGCAAAAGTAAGAGGGGTAATTAAAGATGTTATTGGAAGATATACTTATGAAGAGATTTACTCAACAAAAAGAGAAGCTCTAGAAACAGAAATGGACACCATATTCCAATCTGAATTTCCAGTGAATTTTATTTCTTACAATTTTTGTGAAATTGCTGATGTTAATCTTCCTGAAAATGTAAAAGTTGCTATTACAGAAAAAGAAACTCAAAAGCAAAGAAATCAAAAAGCCAAAGAGTTAGAAGAAGAGCAGCAATATTTAGCAAATGCTGAAATTATGAAAGCAGAAGGTGAAAAAACTGCAGCAATTTTAAGAGCTCAAGGAAGAGCAGAGGAAATAAGATTAGTTCAACAACAATTAACTAGATCACCAAACTATATAGAACTAGTTAAATGGAAAGGTTATGCAGACGGAAAAGGTTCTCCTTACGGTCAAGACAATGTATTTGGTGCAGGGACTTCAGTAATAAAAGGATTAAAATAATAATTCCTAAAGTTTATTAATAATTTAAAGGCACCTATTAGGTGCCTTTTTTATTGTTTAAAAAAACGTAATGCATCTTCTAGAACATTGTCATTCCACAGCATTTTATAATGGCCAATATTTTTGTGTTTTATGAGTTCTGTCTTTTGTTTATTCTTGCTTTGTATTTCTACAGAATTCTTAAAGGGAATAATTTTGTCATACTCGTCGTGAATTAAAAGCAGTTTTGAAAAAGTAAAATGCTTCAATTTTTCATCAATATTAAAATCTTTAATTTGTTCATTTGCTAGTAAATTAGCATCTTTAATTAGGTAAGAGAAAGCTGTGTTAGATAATCCAATCAATTTCTTAAAATCAGTAAAAATTTCTAAAATTGAATTTGGTGAGGTTAAAAAAACAAGTTTATCAATTTTATAATTCAATTTTGACAAAGCATAAGTAGAAACTGCTGAACCAAATGAATGAGACAAAACACTGAATGGCTTATTAGGTTTTATAAAGTCTATAACATTGGCAAATGCATTTTTGCATTCGGCAAGATTGGTATAATTTGACTTATATTTTGAATGACCAGGCAAATCAAAACTAATAACTCTATAATTATTTTCGGCTAATTGGTAAGCAAATTTAGAGAGACTTCCAGCATTAGATTCCCATCCATGTAATAAAAAAACTATTTCTGAATTACCTGAACCCAACTCATAACAGTTTATATCTTCTTTAATGAAGGCAACTTTAAAATGGTTGGTCTTGATATAGAAATCTTCTTCCCTATTTCTGATGCTTTTAATTCGAACTTTTTGAAATAGTTTAAATGCTTTTGCTCCAGCAATCTTAGGGAGAAAATAAGAAATAGATTTAAAGTAAAACCTAAGAATGTAAATTTGGAAACCCATTATAAAAATTTACAAAATGAGGGAACTCAGAAATTAATATACATATATAAATTATAATGGAGAAAGAAATTAAGTTACTTCTTTACCACTTCAACAGTTTCTTCTGTTTTAGCAACTGGTTCTGACATTGCTTCTTTATCTAAAGTAAACTTAATAGCATCGGTTGCTGATTTGGTTCTCAAATAATACATTCCTGTTTTAAGTCCTGCTTTCCAACCATAAAAATGCATAGAGGTTAGTTTAGCAAAGTTGGCATTCTCCATAAAAATGTTTAGTGACTGTGACTGGTCAATAAATGCACCTCTATCGGCCGCCATGTCCAATAAAACCTTTTGAGAAATTTCCCAGGCAGTCTTATAAAGGTTTTTAATATTATCAGGGATTTCATCAATATTTTGTATGGAGCCATTGGATGCCATTAACTTGTTCTTAAGACGATCATCCCATATACCTAATTTCACCAAATCTCTTAATAAATGCTTATTAACAATGATGAATTCACCAGATAAAACTCTTCTTGTATAAATATTAGAAGTATAAGGCTCAAAGCACTCGTTATTACCAAGAATTTGAGCAGTAGATGCCGTTGGCATTGGAGCCAATAACAGAGAGTTTCTTACGCCGTTCTTTTGAATCTCTTGACGTAGCAAGTCCCATTCCCACCTATCAGAAGGTTTAACATTCCACATGTCAAATTGTAATATTCCTTGAGAAACAGGGGAACCTTTATAAGATTCATAGGTGCCTTTTTCAATAGCCAAGTCTTTAGAGGCTGTAAGAGCAGCATAATATATTGTTTCAAAAATATCTTTGTTTAGTTGTCTGGCTTCTTCAGATTCAAACGCTTGTCTCATTAAAATAAATGCATCTGCTAATCCTTGAACTCCAATTCCAATAGGGCGATGTCTCATGTTAGAATTCCTTGCCTCTGGAACAGGATAATAGTTTGCATCGATTACTTTGTCTAAGTTTCTAGTCACCCTATAAGTAACCTTAAATAGTTTTTCAAAATCAAATTTCCCATCAATAACAAATTTTGGTAGTGCTATAGATGCTAAATTACATACAGCCACTTCATCTGGGGAAGTATATTCAATAATTTCAGTACATAAATTAGAGGATTTTATAGTTCCTAAATTCTTTTGATTGGATTTCTCATTGGCAGCATCTTTATAAAGCATGTATGGTGTTCCAGTCTCTATTTGACTTTCTAGAATTTTGAACCACAATTCTTGTGCTTTGATTGTTTTTCTGCCCTTGCCTTCTGACTCATATTTTTTATAGAGTTTCTCGAATTTCTTTCCGTATGTGTCAGACAAACCTGGACATTCGTGTGGACACATCAATGTCCAGTCACCATTCTCCTCTACTCTTCTCATAAATAAATCTGGTGTCCAAAGAGCATAAAATAAATCTCTTGCTCTTTGTTCTTCTTTACCATGATTTTTTCTAAGGTCTAGGAAGTCAAAAACATCTGCATGCCACGGTTCCATATATATAGCAAACGATCCTTTTCTTTTTCCTCCACCTTGGTCTACATATCTAGCAGTATCATTAAATACTCTTAGCATAGGAACTATTCCATTAGATGTTCCATTAGTTCCTTTAATATAAGATCCCGTAGCCCTAATATCGTGAATAGAAAGTCCAATTCCACCAGCAGATTGAGAGATTTGGGCGCACTGTTTAAGCGTATCGTAAATACCTGGGATACTATCCTCTTTTGTTGCTAGTAAGAAGCACGAAGACATCTGAGGTTTAGGTGTTCCTGAATTAAATAAAGTTGGGGTTGCATGAGTAAACCAACCTTCACTCATATAATTATAGGTTTCAATAGCAGAATCTAGATCCTCTTTGTGAATTCCCACTGCAACTCTCATTATCATTTGTTGTGGTCGCTCTGCAACTTGACCTTTTAATTTTAAAAGGTAGGATCTTTCTAAAGTTTTAAAACCAAAGAAATCATATCTAAAATCTCTATCATATATTATAGTAGAATCTAAAACATCTGCATTTTTATCTATGATTTTGTAAACCTCATCGGAAATAAGAGGAGCTTTTTGACCAGTTTTAGGATCTATATATTCATATAAATCTTTAATCGTTTCTGAAAATGACTTCTTGGTGTTTTTGTGCAAATTAGAAACTGCAATTCGAGAAGCCAACAATGCATAGTCAGGATGTGTAATTGTATTGGTTGCAGCAACTTCTGCAGCAAGGTTATCTAACTCACTAGTTGTAACACCATCAAATAAACCTTCAATAACTTTCATAGCAACTTTTTCTGGTGCTACTAATGGGTTTAATCCATAACAAAGCTTTTTTATTCTAGCTGTGATTTTATCAAACTTTACTGCTTCTCTTCTTCCGTCTCTTTTTACTACATACATACAATTAAATTATAAAGGTTTCTAAAAATCTGAGTCTAAACTAAAGGTGGTATTATTTTCGTTATTCAAAACACCTGCTTTTTGGTATTCTCCAACTCTTTTTTCAAAAAAGTTAGTTTTTCCTTGCAGGTTGATCATATCCATAAAATCAAAAGGATTAGAAGTGTTGTAAATTTTCTCGTTACCTAACTCTGTAAGCAATCTGTCGGCAACAAACTCTATATATTGAGACATTAAATCGGAATTCATTCCAATCAATCTTACTGGCAATGACTCAGTCACAAATTCCTTTTCAATTTCCACAGCATCAGCAATTATTTTCTGCACCTCTTCTTTAGGTAATTTATTAACCAAGTGATTATTATAAAGCATACAAGCAAAATCACAATGCAAACCTTCATCTCTTGAAATCAATTCATTAGAAAAAGTTAAACCTGGCATTAATCCTCTTTTCTTCAACCAAAAGATAGAACAAAATGACCCTGAAAAGAAAATACCTTCTACAGCTGCAAAGGATACTAAACGTTCTGCGTAAGAACCATTATCAATCCATCTCATTGCCCATTCTGCTTTTTTCTTTACTGGTTCAAAAGTTTCAATCGCATTAAATAAATAATTTTTTTCTTTTGTATCTTTAATATAGGTATCAATAAGTAGCGAATAAGTTTCAGAATGTATGTTCTCCATCATGACTTGAAACCCGTAGAAGAACTTGGCTTCAGTATACTGAACTTCACTTAGAAAATTTT
>Ga0114997_10003942_pt1 | contig 11566 bp, 10 predicted proteins | sample ArcticOcean_MG_C_2_FD_87045 | JGI IMG/M metagenome (GOLD analysis project Ga0114997, IMG submission 87045) | Marine microbial communities from western Arctic Ocean - ArcticOcean_MG_CB4_136 | ecosystem: Environmental > Aquatic > Marine > Oceanic | place: Arctic Ocean: Canada Basin | collected... | reverse complement strand
TTTTTTTATTTTCTAATATTTTATCAAATAATTCTAATATAATTTCTTGTTCTTTTTCTAAATTATTCTCTATAATTAAATACAATGCTGCTGGTGAATAGAATTTATTTTTTGCCTCAATAACTTCTAATAAATATATTTTGCTTTTAACAAAATTTTTTTTCTCTATTAAGATTTTTGCATTATTAAATTTATTAGACACAGCAATGTTTTTTTTTTTATTACTATGATTTATGTATAAAGTTAATAAGAGTATTGTTATTAATGCTAAAAAAGATGATAAAACTTTTTTTTTATTAGATTTATATGTTTCTAAAAATCTAGAAAATATATCTTTCTTATTTGCACTTGCATCAACCATAATATTAATAACTATTAGAAACTTTAGGAAACCTGTTAGTTATTACGTCTTTTTTATATTCTTGAACGTATTTTTCAATTAGTTTCTCTAAATTTCCATATTTTTTTACAAATTTAGGATAAAAACCACTCAATCCTAGCATATCTTCTGTTACTAGAATTTGTCCATCGCAATTTAGAGAGGAACCTATTCCTATAGTTGGAATTTTGATTTGTTTTGTAATTTTTTTTGATGTAGTTGCTGTAATACACTCTAATACTATTGCGAAAGCCCCGGCTTTCTCTATAGCAATAGCTTCCTTAATCAATTTATTTTCACTTTCTTTAGTGTTTCCCTCAATCTTAAACTTTTTTTTATATTGTGGAGTGAATCCGATATGACCCATAACGCTTATACCGGATTTAACCAAATGTTTAATCAACAATGAATTTTTATAATTACTTTCAATCTTGACCCCGTGACACTTTGTTTTTTTTAAAATTTTTTTTGCATTAATTAATGTTTGTTTGTTATTTTCGTATGAATTTTTTGGCATGTCTACTATACATAATGAATTTTTTATGCCCAACATCACACTTTTTGCATGCTGTATCATCATTTCCATTGTAACTGAATGGGTATTTTTCATTCCATAAATTACATTTCCCAGAGAATCTCCTATCAAAATTATATCACAATATTTATCTAGTAGTTTTGACATATTTTTGGAATAAGCTGTTAAGCAAACAACTTTAACCTTATTTTTTTTATTTATTATATTTAATATTTTTTTTTTCATTATTCTAACTCTATAGTGCTTGGTGGTTTTGAAGTTATATCATAAACAACTCTATTAATACCCTCAACAGAATTGATAATTTTATTCGAAATCGTGTCTAAAAAATCACTAGAAAAATTATAATAATCAGCAGTCATGCCGTCTTCAGATGTAACAGCTCTTAACAAGCAAGTGTATTCATAGGTTCTTGAATCTCCCATTACACCAACAGTTTTAATAGGTAGTAAGGCAGCATAAGCTTGCCAAATTTTATCATAAAGTTTATTTTTTATTAGCTCGGTTATGAATATATTGTCTGCTTCTTGTAAAATTTTAATTTTCTCTATAGTAATTTTTCCAATAATTCTTATAGCTAAACCTGGCCCAGGAAAAGGATGTTTTTTTGATATGTCTTTGGATAATTTAATTGAGTCTCCTAATTTTCTAACTTCATCTTTAAATAGCTCCTTTAAAGGCTCAACTAACTTTAATTTCATTTTTTTGGGAAGGCCTCCGACATTGTGATGAGATTTAATCTTTGACGATTTTCCTCCTGATACCGATCTACTTTCAATTATATCCGGATAAAGAGTGCCTTGTGCTAAATATTTTACATTGCGTATTGTCCTTGCCTCTTTTTCAAAAATTTTAATGAATAATTTACCAATAATTTTTCTTTTTTTTTCTGGATCAGTTACATTTTTCAGCTTTGCAAGGTAAATTTTTGATGCATTAATAATTTTAACATTAAGATTATATTTGTCTTTAAATATTTTGTAGGTGTGCTTAAATTCATTTTTTCTCATCAAGCCAGTGTCAACCATAATACACTTCAAATTATTATTAATTGCTTTTTTAATTAATAGGGCAACAACGCTACTATCGACACCACCAGAAAGAGCACATATAACATTGCTATTTCCCACTTGTTTTTTTATATCACTTATAATTCTATTTTTTTCAAAGTTAACTTTCCAGTTTTTTTTAGACTTACAAATTGTAAATATAAAATTTTTAATTAATATTTTTCCACTATAAGTATGAGTTACTTCAGGATGAAATTGAATCCCATAAATTTTTTTATTTCTGTTTTCAATTATTGTAAATGGCGAGTTTTTTGTGGAAGCAATTTTAAAAAAACCTTGTGGTATCATGGTAACTACATCTTGGTGGCTCATCCAAACACTTGCTTTCTTTTTTATGAAAAAGTTTTTTATTAGTAAAGAATCTTTATTTTTTTTTATTATAACTCTTCCAAATTCTCTTTGTTTGGCGTTCGATCCAACTTTTCCTCCAAGAGTTTTGGCTATAAGTTGCAACCCATAGCATATACCAAGAATTGGTATATTCATTGAAAAAATTTTTCTTGAAATTTTCGGATATAATCTTGTGGTTACTGTGGAGGGCCCCCCAGATAAAATAATGCCTTTAATTTTGTTAAATTTTGTAACTTTATTTAATTCATTGAGGGACAATATTTCAGAATAAACTCCAAGTTCCCTTATTCTTCTAGCAATTAATCGTGTAACTTGAGATCCAAAATCTACGATAATAATCTTATCCTTTAGCTTATTTTCCTTCATTTATTAATTTAATGAATCTTTGAGTTTAGCTTTTATTTTTTTAGAACTATTACACAAATTTACACAAACAGCATCAAACGTTTTTATAAGTTCATCAGCTTTTGAAAAATTTGACCTGTTTATATTTAATAAAATTAAATCATAAATTGCTTCTTCATTTTTAGGATTTAACAATATTACCGTATTTAAATTATTTTCTTCTAATTTTTCTTTATCTTTTTTGTTGAAAATTTTAGCTAAATATAAATAAGATGTTTCACTCTTTGGATTGTAAACTAAATCTTTTTCAAAAAGTAACTTAGCTTCGTTGTATTTTTTTGCATCATAAAGTTTTTTTCCTTTTTTTAAAAAGCTTGTCTCAGCATTAAGTAAATTAAAATAAAGTATCGCAATTAAAAAAAACAAAGATTTAAGTAATATTTTTTTCATAACTTATAATTTATTCCATCATTAATCATTTCTACGCTATGTACCATACTTTCGTAAAATCCTGCTTTTGTTATCTTAATAAATTTTGCTTTTTTTTGTATTTCATTCAAGTTTTTTGCACCAATGTATCCCATTGATGATCTTAAACCGCCTTGTAATTGATAAATAATTTTATTTACAGAGCCTTTGTATTCTACTCTTCCCTCAACCCCCTCTGGTACAAACTTAGATTTATCTTTGTGATTTTTTTGAAAATATCTATTAGATGAACCTGAAGACATTGCGCCTATTGAACCCATTCCCCTGTACGATTTAAAGTATTTATTTTTATACTTAAATTTTTTACCGGGACTCTCGTCAGTTCCTGCCAACATTGATCCCATCATAATAGCGTCTGCACCGGCAGCTAACGCTTTGGCAATATCACCGGAAAATTTAATTCCACCATCAGAAATAATTTTAATTTTTTTATTTTTCATACTTTTTTTTACTGACATTATGGCTGTAATTTGCGGCACACCAACACCAGCTATTATTCTTGTCGTGCATATTGATCCTGGTCCAATACCAACTTTTAATATATCAGCACCTGCATTGTATAGTTTTATTGCAGCTTCACCAGTGGCGATATTGCCAACACAAATGGTTATGTTGGAATTAAGTTTTTTAATTTTTGTTAATATATTTATTACTTTTTCACTATGACCATGCGCTGTATCTATTACTAATAAATCAGCTCCATGATAAATAAGAGATTCTGCTCTTCTAATATCATCTTTTGATGTTCCTACGGCTGCTGCAGCTTGTATGTTTAATTTTTTGACTTTCAATAATTCTTTGGATTGACTCTTTATACTTAAATTTCTGTGTATAACTCCCAAGCCACCGGCTTTACCTATTGCTATTGCCATTTTGGACTCTGTTACTGTATCCATTGCCGAGGACACGAACGGAATATTTAAGTTTAAATTACCATCTAGTATTGTATTTAAATTGGTTTCAGATGGTAAGACAGAAGAATATCTTGGTGTCAGAAGTACATCGTCAAAGGTAAGTGCTTCTTTTATTGGTTCCATATAAACTTATAATCGATTTTATAAATTTATAAAGTTTTTAATGACTTGCAATGTAGATAAGTTTCTTTTGATTCATTTCTGCTAGATTCTGGTTTAAAAAAGTCAATTTTTTTGAACTTTTTCTCAACAATTTTTTTAACTTGCAAGAAGTCCTCTCCCATAAATACTTTAGCTATAAGGGTGCCAGCGGGTTTTAAAATTTTTGTTGAAAAATCAATAACATCTGAACAAAGTAAATTTGTTCTTATGCAGTCTAAGTTTTTATTACCCGTAGTGTCCGCAGCCATATCTGAAATAACAACATCGATTTTGCCTTCAAAAAATCTTAAAATTTTATCTTTGGTATCTGATTCCATAAAATCACATTGAGAAAATACAACGCCATTAATGCTTTCCATTGGCTTAATGTCAATTGCTAGTATTTTTCCATGTTTTATAATTGCTTTTGCAACTTGAGCCCAACCCCCTGGTGTTGAACCGATATCTAATAAATTGCTGTTTGGGTTAATAAACCTAAATTTATTATTTAGTTCGATTAATTTAAAGGCTGATCTAGATCTGTAACCTAAAACTTTTGATTTTTTAAAAAATTGATCTCTATGTTGTTTTATAACCCAGCTTCTACTTTTTTTACTTCTTTTTGTTTTTTTCATTACAAAACATCTTCATGCTCATCTTCAATAGACTCAGTTTTTATTACTTTTTTTTTGTTAATATAAGAAATTAAACTTAAGGGAAGAGTAAATAAGTATAATAAACTTCCAATAAATAAAGTTTCAAACGTAAAAAAAATTAAAGCGGTAAAAGAAACTCCAAAACCAAGTAATATAAAAATTGTTAAATTTCTAGGAATAGAAATTTTCTTAAAAGAAAATGTTGGTAGTTTGCTAATTAATAAAATTGAAGTGATCCCCACTAAAAAAGGTGTTACTTTTTTTATATTTAAACCAATTTCAAAATTTGATAGGTCGTATATTAATGGTAATAAAATAATTATTCCACCTGCTGGTGAAGGTATGCCTTGAAAAAAATTTATTTTCCATTTTTCTTCTTCTTCATGATTAGTTAAATTGAATCTTGCTAATCTTAAAACACAACAAACAGAAAAGATAAGAGTTAAGGCCCAACCAATTTTTCCATAATTTTTTAGTTCCCAAAAATATATTATAAAAGCCGGTGCTATACCAAAACTCACAAAGTCTGTTAAAGAGTCCAATTCTTTTCCAAATTCAGAAGTACCTTTTATCAACCTAGCTATTCTTCCATCCAGCGCATCGAGCAAAGCTGCAAAAGTTATAAAAATTACAGCAAAACTATAATTTCCATCTAGTGAAAACTTTATTGAGCTTATTCCTAAACACACACCTACTAATGTTAGTATGTTTGGTAATATGTATCTAGTTTTTTTGGAACTGACTATTTTAAAATTTTTTTTTTCTTGCATTTAATTTCTGGCTATTAAACTTTCACCCGCAACTACATTCTGACCTACTTTGGCTAAAACTTTCTTACTATTAAAATATATATCCACTCTACTTCCAAATCTAATCATGCCTACTCTTTCTCCTTGTTTTAAAATTTGATTTTCTTTGACCTCACATACTATTCTTCTAGCTATTAGTCCTGCAATTTGTACAATAATAACTTCTTCTTCAGGATTTTTTAAAGGTTTAATTTTATAATAATTTCTTTCGTTCTCTTCACTTGATTTGTCTAGAGATGCATTTAGAAATTTACCGGGTTTGTAAAAAATTTCTTCAACAGATCCTGAAATAGGAGTCCTATTTACATGGCAATTAAAAACATTCATAAATACACTTACTTTAGTATATGTTTTTTTTTCTAAGCCCAATTCCACTGGTCCTTGAACTTCTATTACATTTGAGATTAAGCCGTCTGCTGGGCTAACTAAGTAATTTTCATCATTAATAGATACTCTTTCTGGATCCCTAAAAAAATAATAAACCCATACAGTTATAGCTATTAAAATTAATCCTAGTGATTTTGATAATAATAATCCAAAAAATGTAACTATTATAGAAATAGCCAGAAATTTGTAGCCTTCCTTGTGGATCTTTGGAAAAATATTGTTTAACATATTATTAAGTTTGATAATTTTCCATTAATATGTATAAAAATCACACTTAATCAATTTAAATTTTTATTATGTCAAAAATTAAGGTTAAAAATCCAGTAGTTGAGTTAGATGGCGATGAAATGACTAGAATTATGTGGTCTTTTATTAAAAATAAGCTCATCAGTCCTTATTTAGACCTAGACATAAAATATTTTGATTTAGGTATGGAAAGTAGAGATAAATCTAATGATCAAATTACAATTGACTCTGCTAATGCTATAAAAAATTACAGTGTTGGGATAAAATGTGCAACTATAACTCCAGATGAATCAAGGGTCGAAGAATTTAAACTAAAAAAAATGTGGAGATCTCCTAATGGAACTATAAGAAATATTTTAGGAGGCACTGTATTTAGAGAACCTATTATCTGCAAAAATGTTCCAAAATTGGTCCCGGGATGGACAAAGCCAATCGTTATTGGGAGACATGCTTTTGGAGATCAATACCGAGCAACAGACTTTCTAATACCAGGAGAAGGAAAAATGGAAGTGAAATGGACATCTAAAGACGGAAAAAGCAAAAAAGAGTTTGAGGTATTTAATTTCACTGGGCCAGGAATAGCTCTTTCAATGTACAACCTTGATGACTCTATTAAAAATTTTGCGAGAGCCTGTATGAATTATGGCTTAGAAAGAAAATGGCCGGTATATCTTTCAACAAAAAATACTATTTTAAAAGCTTATGACGGAAGATTTAAAGATTTGTTTCAAGAAGTTTTTGAAAAAGAATTTTTAGATAAATTTAAATCAATATCGATAACTTATGAGCATCGCTTAATTGACGACATGGTTGCTTGTGCCATGAAGTGGAATGGTGGCTATGTGTGGGCATGTAAAAATTATGATGGAGATGTTCAATCCGATACTGTTGCCCAAGGTTTTGGTTCTTTAGGATTAATGACCAGTGTACTTATGTCGCCTGATGGAAAAACTGTAGAGTCTGAAGCTGCTCACGGAACGGTAACAAGACACTACAGAATGCATCAACAAGGGAAAGAAACTTCAACAAATCCTATAGCTTCAATATTTGCTTGGACTAGGGGTTTGGCGCACAGAGGTAAATTAGATAGTAATGATGAATTAATTAAATTTTCTACTACTCTCGAAAAAGTATGTATTGAAACTGTAGAAAGTGGTTCTATGACCAAAGATCTTGCAATCTTAATAGATAAATCTGCTAAATATTTAACTACAAATCAATTTTTAGAAGCAATAGACAGTAATTTTAAGAAAAATCTCAATTAATATTTTTACTTAAAGTTTTAAAAACTTCTTCAATTTTATCTTTATTAACTCCACCAGCTTGGGCAAAATCTTTTCGACCACCTCCACCTCTACCCCCTAAAATTTCTGCCGCCTCCTTTACTAATTTTACTGCGTCAAATTTTTCAATTAATTTATCTGTGACTCCAACAGCAACACCTATTTTATTATCAAATATACAGCAGGCTATAATTATTCCTGTTTTAATTTCTTTTTTTCCTTGATCTACTATATTTCTTAATTCTTTTGAAGGCAAACCTGTAAGAATTTGTTCCCTTAATATGAAATTCCCAACTTTATTGTCTACGATTTTATTTTTTCTTTTATCATTAATAATAACCTTAACTTTTTCTTGGTCCAATTGTTTGGTTAGATTTTTTAAATTTTCTTTTGAAGTTAAATTTCCTTTATAATTTGAATCGACTTTAAGAACTTCTAACTCATTTTTAATTGACTGAATTTGATTTAATATATCTTTATCTATATTTATTTTATCTTCGCTAGATTTTTTATCAAATTCTTCTAACTGCTTATCCCTTAAAGCCTCCACTCTTCTCACGCCAGATGCTATTGAGGATTGGTTGATTACTCTAAATTTCCCTATTTCTTTTGTATTTTTAACATGTGTTCCTCCACAAAGTTCAGTTGAAAAAACATTATCATTGTCTCTTCCCATAAATACTACCCTGACTTCATCGCCATATTTCTCACCAAATAAAGCCATAGCACCCAGCCCTATAGCTTTTTTGGGGGTCATTATTCTAGTTTGAACATCGCTAGAAGCTATCACCATTTCATTAACTTTTTTATTTATTTCTAGCATTTCATTTTTTTCTACGGGTTTGTTATGACTAAAATCGAACCTAAGTCTCTCAGGACTTACTAATGAACCTTTTTGCATAACATGCTTTCCCAACGTTCTACGCAAAGATTCATGCAACAAGTGTGTTGCTGAATGATTTGCTTTTGAATTATTTCTTTTTTCAATATTAATTATTAGATTTACGTTTTCTCCGACTTTTACAGATCCCTTTTCTACTTTTCCAATGTGTATGAAAAAATCTCCCAATTTTTTTTGTGTATCGTTAATAATTATTTTACAATCTATCGTTTGAATAATACCTTGGTCACCTACTTGGCCTCCAGACTCGCCATAAAAAGGTGTTTGATTTGTGATTATTTCTATTTCATCACCTGTGTTTGCAATATCAACGAACTTGTTATTTTTTAAAATTTTTAGAACCGTCCCTTCAGCTTTTTCAAATTCATACCCTAAGAACTCAGTTGGTTTTAATTCTTCTCTGATTTTAAACCATTTTTCTTCTACTGTTTTATCTCCAGAACCTTTCCAATTAGCTCTTGCTAATTTTTTGCTATTTTCCATTTCATTTTCGAATGATTTAGTATCAACTTTTATATTTTTAGTCCTTAAAATATCCGCTGTTAAATCTAAGGGAAAACCATAGGTATCATACAGTTTAAAAGCAGATGGTCCTGACAATACATTATTTTTAACTTTTATTAGGTTTTCATTTAAAATTTTAATGCCACGCTCCAATAAAATTGAAAATTTTTCTTCTTCATTTTTTAATGTTTCTATAATTAAATCTTTTCCCGTATTTAATTCTGGATAACTGTTTTTCATTTCATTAAATAACACTTCAAATAATTTATAAAAAACTGGACTTTTGCTGCCTAAAGTATGTGCGTGTCTCATTCCTCTTCTCATTATTCTTCTAAGTACATAGCCTCGTCCTTCATTCGATGGCAAAATTCCTTCTGCAATTAAAAAACTGCTTGCTCTTAAATGATCTGCAATAACTCTATGACTTGCAATTGTGTTGTCGTTTACAGGAGCTTTAGTAATATCAGATGAAGCTTCTATAATTTTTTTAAAGTGATCTATATTATAATTGTCGTGTGTTCCCTGTAATACTGCAGTCATTCTCTCCAACCCCATTCCAGTATCTACCGATGGTTTTGGTAAATTAATTCTTTTTTCTTTTGAAATTTGTTCAAATTGCATAAATACAAGATTCCATATTTCTATAAATCTATCTCCATCCTCATTGGGGCTTCCTGGTGGCCCTCCTTGAAGTTTATCTCCATGATCATAAAAAATTTCTGAGCATGGTCCACAAGGGCCTGTGTCTCCCATTGACCAGAAATTATCAGATGTTTTAATCTTAATGATTTTATTTTCATTAAGACCTGCAATTTTTTTCCAAAGATTAAATGATTCTTCATCTTCATGGTAAACTGTAACTAAAAGTTTTTCTTTAGATAAACCAAAATCTTTTGTTAATAAATTCCATGCGTGAATTATTGCCTGCTCTTTAAAATAGTCTCCAAATGAAAAATTTCCTAACATCTCAAAAAAAGTGTGATGTCTTGGTGTGTAACCAACATTTTCAAGGTCATTATGTTTGCCACCTGCCCTTACGCATTTTTGTGAAGTCGTAGCGGTTTTAAATGGTTTTTTTTCTAAACCAGTAAAAACATTTTTAAATTGAACCATACCTGAATTTGTAAACATTAGGGTTGGGTCATTATTTGGGACTAGGTTGCTTGACTCTACGATTTGATGATTATTTTTTTTAAAGTACTTAAGAAACTTACTTCTTACATCAGTCAATAAAATCTGGCTCATACACTATTAAATACAGATATTTTTTGAGTTGTCTATTTAGTTTTTTCGTCTTCGACAACGCATATCTCGGACTTAGTAAGAAATCTTCTGCCCGTTCCATTATCTAGTGAAAACATACCACCAATACCCTTTACGGCATCTATAGTTAGGTCTGTATGCTTCCATTTATCATGTTGGTCCTCATTCATGTAAAATGGGGTTCCATCAATTTCACCTAGTTTAATATCGCTGTTTCCCACCATGTACTCTTTGACAGGATAACACATTGGGGCACTGCCATCGCAACAGCCACCTGATTGGTGAAATAAAAGGTCATTGCCATGAACTTTTTTTAGATCACTTAATAATTTTTTTGCTGACAATGTTGCATTAACTTTCATAGTTATAAGGCCCGTAGATTATACGGGCCATTATAATATATCGTCTAAAAGAATCCTAATTTTTTTTCACTATAAGACACATGTAAATTTTTTACTTGTCTATAATGATTTAACATCATTTTGTGGGTTTCTCTTCCGATTCCAGATTGTTTGTATCCACCAAATGCAGCGTGTGCAGGGTAAGCGTGATAACAGTTTGTCCAAACTCTACCGGCTTGTATTCCTCTACCCATTCTATAAGCAATGTTACCGTTTCTAGTCCAAACACCTGCGCCCAGTCCGTAAAGAGTATCGTTAGCAATCTCTAACGCTTCTTTCTCATCTTTAAACTTAGTAACTGATACTACAGGTCCAAAGATTTCTTCTTGGAATACACGCATATTGTTTTTACCTTCAAAAATAGTTGGTTGGATATAATTTCCTTTTTCCAAACCGCTATTTAATTTAGCAACAGAACCGCCACATAGAACTTTTGCGCCTTCTTTCTTACCTAAGTCTAGATAAGATTTTATTTTTTCCATTTGTTCTAGTGATGCTTGAGCACCAATCATAGTTTCCATTTTTAAAGGATTGTCTTGTGTAACGGCTTTTGTTCTCTTGATGGCTCTTTCCATGAATCTATCATAGATAGACTCTTGAATTAAAGCTCTACTAGGACAAGTGCAAACTTCTCCTTGATTAAGAGCAAACATTGTGAACCCTTCTAAACATTTATCAAAGAAGTCATCGTCTTTAGACATAACGTCTTCAAAGAAGACATTGGGAGATTTACCTCCTAATTCCAAAGTGATTGGAATTATGTTTTGAGACGCATACTGCATGATTAAACGTCCAGTAGTAGTTTCACCTGTAAAAGCTATCTTTCTAATTCTTTTAGAAGAAGCTAAAGGCTTACCTGCCTCAAGACCATAACCGCTAACAATATTTAAAA
>Ga0114997_10003939_pt1 | contig 11572 bp, 10 predicted proteins | sample ArcticOcean_MG_C_2_FD_87045 | JGI IMG/M metagenome (GOLD analysis project Ga0114997, IMG submission 87045) | Marine microbial communities from western Arctic Ocean - ArcticOcean_MG_CB4_136 | ecosystem: Environmental > Aquatic > Marine > Oceanic | place: Arctic Ocean: Canada Basin | collected... | reverse complement strand
TTTTCCGGATTTTTTGTTAAAACTTTAATGTTTGGTGTAAGTTTTTATGCTATTACAAAAATTACGAAACAACTAAGTGAAATTTGAATTATTTTTTTAAAATAAAACGATATAAAAATGAAAATATTAAATCAGAAAGTAAAAGTAACGAAGTCATATTTATATTATTTTTTGAAAGATAAAATGATGCCAGTATATAAAACATTCCATGTACATAACGAGTTTCATGCCAAAAAACTTTATCAGCTTGTATTTCATTATTAGAACCCATAAAACCTTTATAAATAAAACCAAGTCCCATTAATAGCAAAATACTTCTACAAATTATATTTATTTTTGTATTTCTTTTTTTGTTAAGATAAATAATTAAACAAATTAATGTTAAACGTACAGAAATACAAATAAACCATAAAGGATGAATTTTCATTTATATATATAAATTATAGATATAAATATAATTATCTGCGTCTTTTTCTTGTTTTTTTCTTCTTTCTTTTTCTCCTTTTCTTTTTTCTGGTTTTTCTCTTTTTTCTTTTACCTCCTTTTTTATCTAATTCATTAAGATAATCTTCTTCTTCTTGTCCTTGAATTGTTTTAATTGCATTATCTATTAAATTAAAATCTATATCTATATCTTCATTAGGAATTCTTATATCATTAGCAGTTCTTCTCTCATCAGCATCAGCTTTTGCTGTCTCAAAATGGTGTTCAACACCAGCTTCTTCTTTTGTTTCGCCTTCTTCTTCTTTTTCTTTTTTTTTCCTGGGGACCAGAGTGGTTGGTATTGTTTTATCATTTAATTTTCTGATATAAGATAATATTTCTGATGAGGTCATAACCCGTTCTTGCAGAACATCTGATGACGCTGCTGATGACGCTGCTGCTGACGCCTTTGCTGCTGACGCCTTTGCTTGACCCGAAGGTGTCTGTATTGTATGAGAAATATCTTGTTTCATAATACTATTTATTATATCAACTTGACTGTATCTTTCTGGGTATCGCCCAATTTGAAACCTAACAGTTTCACCCAGTCCTCTAAAAATAGCAACTAATAATAAATATGTTACGGCTCTCGGAAGTCTCGCCCACTTCTTTCCCAAATACCGGTGGGACATACTATCCATATCCTGTCTCACATTAGTAAATGCACTTGCTTCACTATCAATAATTTCTCCATATCTTTGTCTGTCTTCCCTATTTTCAAGAGAACCTGGAATTAATTGTAACATTTTTTTTACAGCATATAATTCTAAACTTTGCATAAATACATAATAAATCCATAAATAATAACTGGTATTTCTAATATGAATTATTATATCTTGAATAAAATTAACATTTGCAGTATTAGCTTCATCTTTCCAATTATTCCATCTATTTCTAATAGCTTGTGATCGTGATAAATAACTGTTTATAGTATCTGTTGTGCCAGGAGCATTATTGTAATTACTTGAAGAACTCTGAAATATTTTTGCATATAAATTTGTAACTACATCACCAATCTGGGTTAAAACTGTATTTTCATTTCCAGTAGTTTTACCTTTACTACCAATATCAATAACTTTTTTTTTAATAATATTAAGAGTATCTTCTGCAAATGCGTGAGTTATTTCACGTTCAAATGTTTTAACCATATCAACAATTTTATCTCCTGTACCAAATATCATATTACCTAAACCAAAACCACATAAACTTGATATTTGACTATAAGATATTTCGACCACGTCTTCACCAACATTTCTTTTGGGTGGTTCAACCTGACGTAAATTACTTCCTTTGATTAGACTTGTTCCATCCGCTCTTTTTTGTTTCATTTCTTCCAACATCTTTCTTTCCTCTGGGTTCATTGTACTTGGATCTCCTATATCATAACGAATTCTATAATCATCTTCTTTCACAGAACCACGTATACCCAGACTATATTTAGTAATTACACCTCTTACATTTTCTAATTCATTAATGGTTGCTTGATTTATAATATCACCATAGTGTGCAGTAATTAGACTTTCTATGGTACCTCCAAAAGTTTCTAATTTTTCATAATAATTATTACAAACTATAGACCACATAACAGCACAAAATCCGATTTTAAATATTTTCACAATTCTATTAATATATTGTTCTCTGTTACCTCCTTTTTGACCACCACGCAATTTCTGCTCTTTACGAGTGTGACGACGACCACGACGACCACGACCACGACGACCACGACGCCGACGACCAGTACATGCTTTTTTCCACGCTTTATTATTAGGTAATATTTTTATTAATACTCTGGTTAAATGAATAGATTTTATCATTTCATAAATAAATACCATACGCATGAAATAACTATTATTTATTATGTCTTTTAATTTAACATCTTCTTTAAAAGGAGAATCCGACATTGATTTGTCATTAGAAATCATTTCTTCAAATCTTTCTTTACTTTGTGACCCCCAACCCTTTTTATGAGATATTATATAATTTAAAAATGACATTTGATACCACATTTTATAAACTAAATTACTATTAAGTAGTAAAAATAAAGATTCTTGTTCGCATTTATTTAAGTTACCATTTATTTGTCCTTTATTCCATATTCTTATAGTATCTTCTATATTTCTCGACTTCTTAAAAACGTTTTTATACCTTTTTTTTGTATTATTTATAAATTCAATGTATATATTTGTTGATTCTTCCTGTGTAGCTAATGTTGATTTGCTTGCTCTTGACATATATATATATATAGATAAATTATAATTTTATTAGTTGAACATTTAATTGATTACAAAAATATTTAACTAATTCATCATTTTTGTAATCTTCTAAATATCGAATTTGTTTAATACCAGATGCCAATAATAATCTGCAACAAATAATACAAGGGTAATGTGTAACATACGCAGTAGCTCCTTCACAACTAACACCTCTTTTTGCACAATCACAAATAGCATTTTGTTCAGCATGAACAGTAGATTGTTCGTGATTATTTCTCACAATAGATTCATGTTTGCATCCAGGTAAATGACCATTATAGCCCTGACTAATTATTCTATTATTTTTAACTAATAAACAGCCAACATGTAATCTATGACAAGATGATCTTTCAGCAGTAACAGATACAATTTTTGCAAAATATTCGTCCCAATTTAAACGATTAGTCATATATATTTTGGTATTAGTAACAGTTTAAATAGTTTAATATAAGTATTTAATAAATATATATGCACAAAAGGTTATTGAAAGAAGGGAAAAAAGCAGTATTTATTCAGGACCATCAAGAATTAAAAGAGATTTATGCTCAAACATTAAATAGGGATTATCAATTGCATATAGGTGATATATTTTTAAAATTATTTTATTATGCGTGTGAGCATAATAGAAAATCAACAATATTATTTTTATTTAGAATGTATTTTGAGATATTTACAGAAAGTGAGAAGATTGCATTACGTCAGGGATTTTACTATGGAAAAGTAATAATAAAGAAAAAAGAAACGAAAAAATGGTATGATGAGTGTATATTACCGGTTATAAAAATTAAATAATAATATATATTATATGGTAAATGTTCCACAAAGATATGTTCCAAGAAATTTAACAAAAAAGGATAAAAAGAAACAAAAGAGACAGTTATTAAAATCTCGTAAAAATTATAAAAAAGGAAATTATTACACTCGTAAAAAAGTATCATCATTTAAATCAAAAGTATCTCCACATATATTGAAAGCTCGTAAAATGTATAAGGTAGATAATGTGAAACCAACAACAGCATTGGCAAAAGCAACAAAATGTAGTATGAAGGGTTTAAGAAGAATGGTTCAAAAAGGACAAGGTGCCTATTTTTCAAGTGGTAGTCGTCCAAATCAGACAGGTCATTCGTGGGGGTATGCAAGAATGGCAAGTGCAATAACAGGAGGAAAAGCATCAGCAGTAGATTATCATATTTTAAAAGATGAATGTAAAAAAAATAGCAAACCGTTAAGATTAGCTAAAAAAGCAATGAAAAAATATAATAAAGGGACTCGGGGTGTAAAAAAAGTGAAAATCGGCGGTGGTTGGAGTAAAAAATATAAAAAAAGTATAAATTGTAAAAAACCAAAAGGATTTTCACAAAAACAATATTGTAAGTATGGTAGAAAGAAAAAAAAGAAAAACTCAACTCGTAAAAAAAAAGGTGGAAAGCCATTTTGTAAGATGATACAATTTGACGAAAATTCTCCACCATTTTGTTCAATAGTAAAATCAGGAATGTTTGACAATAAAATGAATTTTAAAATAAATGGTAAAGATACAGATTTTATTAGAGAAATTAATAAAGAATATATGAAATGGTTAAAAAAAGCATTAACAATGTATGAAGGTTATAAAAGTCGTCCAAAAAAGATACATTTAATTTCAGCAGCAAATGTTTTAAAAGAGGTAGAAGGTTTTAAAGATTTATCTAAAAATGATAAAGCATATATGATAGAAATAGTAGCTACAGAAATAGCATTATATAAATTAGGGCTTGATTTTGAAGATGGTATAGATTTTTCAAAAATAATGAAGAAAAAATTAAAAAGTAAGAAATCCAAAAAAAGTAATTAATTATAATGTAATTAATTTATATATGAAAACTAAAAAATATAGAAATAAAAAAGTAAATAAAACAAGAAAGATAAAAATGAGGAAACCAAAAAGAGTTAATGGTGAAATATACTTTGAAGACCACCCATCATTTAGACCAAATTTATCTCCTCGTCAAATTTTTAAATTGGGTAGTTTTGGAGGAACATATTGGAGACCAATAAAGTCAAAATTTTACGATACAACATTAAAAAATAAACATAAAAAATTTCCAAATTCCTGGTGGAAAGGAATTCCAGAAGAACATCTTACAAAACCTTTTGAAAAATATGATGCAAAAATTAATAAATATGGGAAAAAAGTAGGTACAACTTTAGAATTTTGGGAAGGAAAAAATTGGATAGAGAAACAAGACCCCTATGGATGGATGCAATGGTATTGTGAATTTTATTCAGGAAGAAGAAGTAAAGATGATGATAGACAAATAAAAAGATGGTCTCAATTAGCAGGACCAAATGGTAGATTTAGGAAATGGTTAATAACACAAATATTAAAAAAAGGAACAAAAAAAGACTGGGATAACCATTCTATAAGTCCAGCTATAAGACAAACATTACAACATTGGGGATATAAATTAAAAAAAAAAGATTTCAACAAAGAGTTAAAAAATAGAAATAAATAAAAATTGGTATATTATATGAATAATTTACCAATTGAATTGAATTATGAAATAGGAAATTACTTATTTGATTGCCAAAAAAATTTCAATTATATAATTAATAAAGAATTTTATGAAATATTTAAAAATAAAACCAAAAATTGTAAAAAAATTTATTTGTTAAGAAAAAAATTATGTGAAAGATGTGATAAAAAAGCCATATGGCATGTAAGAATGGTAATGAATAATTTATTACCTGGATAAATTTTATCTTAGTAAATTTATATTTTCTTTCTGGTTTTTCTTTTACCACCACTAATTAATTGACTGATTAATCCTTTTTTTTCTCTCTTTTTTTTTGTTTTATTTTTTTTCTTATTTTTTTTACTATTAGTTTTTTTCTTTTTCTTATTTTTGTTTTTATATTTTTTCTTTTTTTTCTTTTTACCGTTTTTCATATAATATTCAGAAGGAATATATCTTAAAAAGTACCATTCCCATTGTTTTGTTCCTCTGGCATTTTTATTTTTTAATTTTCTGTACATATCTGCTTTTTCTTCTCTCATTTTTTCCAATGTAGATTGAACCCCATAACAATCAGGACTGAATCTTCTCAATAATCCTTTTTGTCTTAATCTATTTTTTTGTTGTATTTTGAAAAGAAATTGGCTCATACATAATATACGATTAGTGTTATAATATGGTCTATCAACAAATATAAATGCTAAGTAAAAACTTAACATAGTATCTAAAGTAGCAATTCTAATTTTTTGATTTTTAATATTGATTTCATTAAAACTATGACAAGCTAATGGTTGATAAATAAACACAATAGATTCTGGCCCAACACTAACTTCATAATGAGGAGCAATAATTTCACCAACACCAGGGTTCTTTGTAATTTTAATATTTTTAATATTATTATATTCTAATCTTTCTTTTAATATTCTTGCCGCTGTTTCAGGTTCTTCAGATAAAACATCAAAATCTGGAACTTTTGGTATTTGTTTATTTTTTAAATAATTTAAATTTTTTAAATATAATCTATTGGAAAATGCTCCAAAAAAAACGCATCCCTGTCCTATTAATGTGTCTTTTGTAATTTTAAAAATTCTTTCTTCTATATTTTCTAATATTTCTTCTTCTTCAATATAATCATCTGGAACTCTTAATTGTCCCATTTCCCCTCCACCGACAGAAACCATTGTATTTTTTGAACCATATTGAAACAAACGTTGTATATCTTCTACTTTACAATTTTTACCTTTTAAAGGATAATGTTTATTTAATAACGTTAATCGTTTCAATACTTTTTCCCATCTACTTATATCACCATCAGGACGACTTAATTCTAAATACATTGCCATACGTAGATAATCTGGCGGACAATAAAATATATTACTTACTAATAAAGATTTATTATGAATTCTATTGTATAATTCTGGAACTAAGTATGTTATATCGGCAACGGGCATATAATTTACATATACCTTAAATGTTCCGGGATGAATTCCTGATTTTGCTTCCACTTCTGCAAATCCTTTTTTAAAATATATATCTGCTAATTTTTTAGCATCTTTTAAAGGATTTGGTGAAAAAAAATCATAATCTGGCAATTCTACAGATTTATCATAAAATTGGTCATTAATTGGTAATATGTTATTGATTGCGGTTCCTCCATAACATATTCTTTTGGTTTTTTTTAAAAAACCTTCAACAACATTTATTATTTCTTTGACTTCTGGGTTTTCAATTTTTTTTCTTCCTGTTTGTTTTTCTATTTTATCAACGGCTGAACGTAAAACAGCTAATTCGCATTCTTCAAATGACATATTTTTATCACATTCCATAATGTTATTATTAATATATAATTATAAAAAAATATATATTAAATAAATTATAAAGAAAGTTTTCCTTCTCCTCCCAAAATACTCACCTCCTTGGGCGCAAAACTTAAATTTTTATCAGCTTCATCAGGTATATTAATAGTGACGCGTTTATATCTAAGTTTTTCAGGTTTCAATATAAAAGCACTTCCGCCGTCGCTAAAAAAATTAATATAATATTTAAGATGATGGTCAAGTATATGAAAGTTCATAGTAACAAATTGAAATCCCAGTGTATGATGTAATGCAGCTGATGAATTTGATGTACTATTTGTAAAATCAGGATATGTTATACCTAAATATTGTTTAGTTTCAGTTATTAATTCTTGAGGATCATATGCATCTTTTACCTGTAAATTTTTATAAGAATTTATATAAGGCATACCAGTTCCCGCTTTGCTTTTATCTGATATACTTATTAATTCAGAAAATTTTTTACCAGTATATCCATGATTTACATCATTAACTGATATTATAATTTTTCCTTTTAATTGGTATAACGGAACATTTGATATACTATAATCTTGTACTGATTTTATTTTTCCACCATCATATCTTAAATTTTCAGATACTAATCTATTTATACGACCTTTTCCACCAAAATAATTATTGATACTTTCATACATATTATCGTAAACACCCTTACTATTTGTTTTTATTCTGAAATTCAAAAATAAAGGGTCATTTTTATTGCTTGGTATTGTAAATGCCGCATTATTTATTTTATTCATTACTTGGTCAAAATTTAAATGATTATATGTACCTTTTATACAATATTTTCCATCAGGATTTGCTTCTGGTCCAGCAGCAATAATAGGTTTTCCACCTGAAGAATATACTTCAAAATCTAAAAATCTAACTCCTTGAGATATAACTTCTACTAATGGTTTCATACTAACCCAATCCTTTTTTGTATTACCACCACAACATGTATTGTAACTACTCATAACATAAAAATCGCGTAATTTGGGACGAAGTTCATCCAATCTATTAGTATGCATTCCTGATTCACAGTCTTTTTCATTATTACAACCTGTAATTTCGGATATTTTTGTTCCTCCTAATGACTTATAGAATGCTTTCATTCGTTTATTATTATAAGATTCTAAAGATAATTTACTATAAATATAATATATTATAACCCAAATAAGAAAAAAAGAAACTGCGAATAAGAAAAGAGCAGCCCATTTTGATTTATCATTTACTGTTTTTATAAATTCTTCTTTAGCATTATTTAAACCATTATTTAAAGTGTTTCTTATCATCTCCGCATGGTTATTACCATTAACACCCATTACTTCAGCCATTTTCAGTTCAGCCATATATATATATATATCTTAATACAATAATTTATTATGTTAAAATATTTAAACAATCTAATATTTAAAAATTTTATATTATATTATTTTAAATGACAGGCGGATTAATGAATTTAGTAGCATATGGAAGTGAAAATTTATTATTCAATGGTAATCCTAAAAAAACATTTTTTAATGCTACATATCAAAAATATACTAATTTTGGATTACAACGATTTAGAATAGATTTTAAAGGAACTAAAATATTAAATGATAAAACTAATACTATTTTACATTTTGACATACCCAGATATTCAGAATTATTAATGGATACCTATTTTGTTATAAATTTACCCGATATTTATAGTCCATTTTATAATTTTTTTAGTGAAGAAAATGTATTACAAAAAAATGGACATTTTTTTTCTCCATATGAGTTTAGATGGATTGAAGAAGTAGGGTCATCAATGATTGAAGAAATAGAAGTTTATAGTGGAGGAGTAAGTTTGGCAAAATATAGTGGTGAATATTTGAGTTGTTTAAAAGAAAGAGATTTTACTACAGAAAAAAAGGATTTATGGAATAGAATGACAGGAAATACTGTTGAATTGAATGATCCAGGCAATTCTAATGGTAATGTTAATACTTATCCAAATGCACAATGGACTACCGACGATTATTCTATGGAACCCTCTATTCGCGGAAAACAATTATATATTCCACTCGATGCTTTCTTTTGTGAATCAAGTAAAACTGCTTTACCATTGGTTGCATTACAATATCAAGAAGTATCTATAAAAATAATATTAAAACCACTCATGGATTTATATACCATTAATAACGTTAATGAAACACCTGATTTAGAATCAGGTATTAGTTATAGAATCCAACCTAATAAAAATATTCTTGATCACCAATTATGGAGATTTTTACAACCTCCTAAAGATGCTTCTGCAAACACAATATTATATAATCAAAATTTTATTGATTGGAAATCTGACCCTCATTTGGTATCTACATATGCATTTTTAGGACAAGATGAAAGAAGAATTTTTGCCGCCAAGGAACACAAAATACTTATTAAACAAGTTTATCAATATGACCATTTAGATGTAAATGGTTCCAAAATTATTGAAATTGAAAGTAAAGATATGGTTAGTAATTACATGTGGAGATTTAGAAGAAGTGATGCGTTTTTAAGAAATGAATGGATAAATTATACAAATTGGGCTTATAAAGATGTTATACCAAAAACATTAGAATCCTTTCGTAATAATCCTGCATTGCCTAATCCTGCTGATTTTTTTATTTCTGGAAATATTGTAAATAGTGATAATACTGAATATCCTGTCAATTTAAAAAATATTATGATTGACTTAGGTATTACTATGGACGGCGTTTATAGAGAAAAAGTATTTCCTGCAGGAGTTTATGAATATATGGAAAAATATATGAGAACCAGTGGTGGAGCCAAAGATGGATTATACTGTTACAATTTTGGGTTAGACAGTAACCGAAGAAAATATCAACCCAATGGAGCTATGAATGTTAATAAGTTTAAAAAAGTTTTTTTTGAATTTAATACTATAGAACCTCCTGTTGATTCAGAAGGCAATAATGTTGAATATATTTGTGATAGTGATGGAAATGCAGTGGGGTTTCGTAAAAAATCATCCAATTTAAAGGAATATAGTTTTGATTTAAGAATATTTGAAGAAAGATATAATGTAATGATAATTACGGGCGGTAAAGTTGGATTATTACATGCCAGATAAATTAGAATATATATATATTAAATATTTACTTAATATATATTAATATGTCATCATCATTATCACAAGGAGAGACCAAAGAAGCTCCAGTAGCAGAATTTGATGAAAATAATTCATATAAAGTTTATATTGTTTTACATGGCCAAGGAATAAGAGCAAGTCCCGACTCTTCTGATGTAGGTTATGTTCATACAGGTACCAGTTCTGGTGAAAGAACTCCTAATTTTTTTCAGGTTCCAGAAAAAACAAGAGTTTTTAGAATGGTTCCCCCAGGTCATGTATTTATGTCACATGAAGAAATTAATAAAAAATTAAGAGATTTTTTTCAACAACCATTAAATCAATGGATACAAACATTCCAAGGTTCTACTAATATTCGTACAAGTCATGTGGCGACTGTGAAAAATCAAGGTAGTGTGGACCCTGATGATCAAAACTATATAAATTCTCGAGGTATTTTTAATAAAATATTTCAATTATTCGAAAGAGGTGATGAAATTACAAATGAAAGGTTAGAAACAGATTATGATACTGCTGAAAGTAGAGCTGAGTTTGGTATTTGGATTGCCAGACCAGGAGAAGACTTTCCAACATCTGCTCAATTTACTGCAAGTGACGATCGTTTAATTAATGCACTTACAGGAGGGGCAAAAGAAGTTCCACTTCAAAATCTTATTACGCAAATACGTACTAAATATGGAAAAGATAATTTTTTTGAATTTTATGTAGCTAATTGTTCTCCTGTGTCTCAAGATTTTAGAAACATGAATCAGAGATTAGTTAGAGGAAATAATGGTAGATGGTCACGAGCAAGAGATTATGGTACAGGAGCTGGTTCAAAAAATTTTTGGTTAAATACATTAAAAATGTATAATAAAAGAATTAGATTATATCATAATGGCAGATTAAAATTAGAAAAATTAAAAGAAAGAGAAAAATTAAAATTAGAACAATTAAAAGATTCTACTCCAAGGTTAGTAAGAAGACAAAAAAGAGGACGTGAAACTGCATTCCCTCCAAATGATACTGTTTGGAGTATGATGGATGACGAAGAAAGACAGGATAATTATAAATTAATGAATGGGTTTTTAAAATTTTATCCTATATGGATTAGAGATGCAGAGGGTGAAGAAAAAGAAATTATTAGAAGGCAAATGAAGTTTTATATTCAATGTGTTTCTACACCATTTGTTGAACAAATTAGAGGTGGTTCCGAAGTTGAACAACAGGGAATATCACAAGTAACTAAAGTTTTTATACCAAAATATGTCAAACAAACAAGAAAAAATAGAAGAGGAAAAAAAAAGACAAGAATAAAGAAAGTCGGAGAAAGAAAAGTGTATTATACTTTATCTCAACAATTAACACAAAAAATAGCAGAAAAAATAAAAGGAGCACAAGGTAATCATA
>Ga0114997_10003938_pt1 | contig 11572 bp, 13 predicted proteins | sample ArcticOcean_MG_C_2_FD_87045 | JGI IMG/M metagenome (GOLD analysis project Ga0114997, IMG submission 87045) | Marine microbial communities from western Arctic Ocean - ArcticOcean_MG_CB4_136 | ecosystem: Environmental > Aquatic > Marine > Oceanic | place: Arctic Ocean: Canada Basin | collected... | reverse complement strand
TAAAAAATAAATAAACAAAAATTTTTTTTTTTTTTTTTAAATTTACAATTTTTTCTGATTCTATAATGCTAAGATAGAAGCCTCCGAAACTATAAGATTTTGGTGTTATAATTAAGTAACCAATTTTATACATTATCAAACTTAAAAATTGATTAAAAAAGGACATTATTTTAAATAAATTTTAGAAAATTTTTTATACCACATTTTGTTAAATAAAAAATTTTTATCATCAACAAATACATCAAATACATCAAATACATCAAATGATGGTTTTCCAAATCTTAGAACATGGAATTTTAATCCCCAGCCTATCAATTGATTGTAAGTTTTTTTATATCCCTGTTTTTTTGCTTTTGATACAATATCTTTATTTCTACCCATATATTTTGCTGTAAAAATTACAATTTTATTTTTTTTGTATAATTGATTTATAATTTCGATGACTTTTTTGTTTGGTTTTGATTTAAAATAATTTTTTTTTTGGTTTTACAAATCACTCCATCAATATCAAAACAAAATATTTTTTTTTATACATAAAATTTGAATTTAGATTTAAGAGCATCTGCATGAAATGTCTTGACTGTTTCTAATGAATAATCTTTCCAATTCTTTTTAAATACTTTTAATTTAGAAAATATCGCTGGTGCCATTGTTATAATATGATATCCTGAATTTTTAGCCATTACAAGATCATATATTTGTCTTGTACTTGCCCATAAAATTTTACAATTAGATTTTTTTCTTTTTAATAATTTTGAAATTTTACTTATCTCTAGAGAAGCATCATTCCCCATATCATGTATTCTGCCAGCAAAAATAGATAGAATACACTTTACATTTTTAACAATAGGTAATATTTAGACCCGCAACAGTATGCGGGTACTCGAGTAGATTAAGACTAGATTTATCTGTAAATATACTTACAAATTTTGGTTACAATAAAAACTATATTAAAGTATTTGGAGGCGACCAATTAAGACCTAATTTACACATATTGGACTACTGTGATGCTGTCTTAAAATTAATTAATTCACCAGATAAAAAAGTAAAAAATCAAATATTTAATGTTGGTAACCAAAATATGTCAATAATGGCAATAGCTAAAAAAGTTAAAAATATCCTAGAGAAAAGGTATAAAAGAAAAATTCTATCAAATTTAAATCTAAAAATAGCAAGAGGAGATAAAATTTCAATAATTGGAGCAAATGGGTCTGGAAAAAGCACGTTGATTAACTTAATAACTGGGTTATTAAAACCTAGCTCAGGTACCATCTATTGTGATGATAAAAAAGTAACGAATAAAAATTTATTTCAATTATTTTCAATATTAGATCCAAATCCACTGTTTATGAATACAAATATATATGAAAATATTTGCTTTAAAGAAAAAATTACACATAAAGAAAAGTGGGAAATTAATCAAATCCTTAAAATAGTTGAGTTAAATCCCAAAAATTTAGCTAAATATAAGAAAAATATTGAGGCTAAATTTAGTCAGGGTGAAAAATAAAAAATTGCATTGGCAAGGTTTTTGTTTTTTAAAAGAAAATTTTTAATAATTGATGAAGGAACTACAAATCTAAGTTCAAAATTAGAATTTAGATTGCTGAATAAAATAAAAAAAAATATCCACAACTAACAATAATATTTATTACACATAGATATGTTAATTTAAAATTTTTCCATAAAGTTTATGAGCTGAAAAATATGAAGCTAATTAAACGAAAAAATTTATAAATAAATGTTAACTACCAGCTCATTTCTTTATCTGGGCTTATATATATTGAACCCTCAGTATGATGTTTTGGAAGATCTTTAATATTTTTAACTAAATTCCATGAAATTTTTTGAGAAAAAATATTAAATTTATGTTTTTTTGAAATTTTTAATATTTCTTTTGCATTTTTAATATTATTAATTTCCAATATAAAATCAACTGATTTGAAGTAATCTTTTTTTATTGATTTTAAGATATCAAATTCAGATCCTTCTGCATCGATTTTTACTAAACATTTCTTTCTTAGATATTTATTAATATTTTCAGTTTTTACTTTAAAAATTTCTAATTTTCCATATGGGTTCATTTTTTTTCCCTGTATGTGACTACCTGTTGTATTATCACACACACGAACAAAATTTTTAAAGCCATCTTTATTGAAAATTGCAGAGTTATTTACTCTAACATTCTTACAACGATTTCTTTTTAAATTTTTTTTAAATTCATTAAAATTTAAAACATCTGGTTCAAAAGATTGAACTTTTATATTCATTTTATCAAAAAAAATGGAATGTAAACCTATATTACCACCAATATCGATAAATTTTGCGTATCTTTTTTTATTAAATAAATAAAAAGCAAATATAATCAATTCATTAAAGCCCAATAAATATGATGGATTAAGTTTTCCCATTTTAAAGTAACCTAGTTTAATTAGACCTATATTTTTTGAAAATTTTATAATTAAATTTTTAAAGTTTTTTTTTATTATTTGTTTCTCATATTTATTTTTAAATTCAATAAATTTTTTTTTATAAGGTAAATGTATAGATCTATTTTCACCTAAATATTTTAATTTAGCTGATATATTGATTGAATAGTTTTTATTGAATTTTGTCATATCTTCTTAATTTAAATAAATTTTTATTTTTTTTAATTTTTTTTTGTGATTTATGAAAAATATCATTTAAATTATCATATCTACTAGAAAAATTTCTTCCCTTTGCAATTAATGGATACTCTATACACTGCTTTATTAAAGAATAAATATTTTTATAAGCATTATTATTGTCAATTTCTTTGTTTTTTAAACATAAATATTTACTATAAGCTTTTTTAAATTTTATTTTTTTTGAAATTAAGTCGTTGTGAATTTTAGTGTTTATAAATCCAGGCCCTATAGTTGTGCAATTTAGATCAGGGTACTCTGAAGAAATTAATTCCGCAGATTTTATTAATAATAATTTAGAGAGACAATATACTGAAAGCTCATTAGAGGGCCCATTTGATCCACTCCCACTAAAAAAAAATAAATGACTTTTTTTACTTCTCTGTGAAATTATCTTTTTTAAAATCTCCAAATTTGAAAAAAAGTTTATATTAAAGCCTTTTTTGATTTTTTTAATCTCATTATCAAAAAATTTACCCATAGGGCTTATTGTGCCCACACATGAAATAAATATCTTCCAATTTTTAGATATTTTTTTTAATTTCAAAATATCTTTAGCACGAATATTGTTCATATCAATTTTTAAAAGTTTGATATTTTTTTTAGGTAATAACCTAAGATTTTTACTTGAATTATAGGTTCCAATTATCTCATAATCTTCTTCATAAAACATCTTGGCCAATTCTTTACCTATATCTGATGTAATACCAAGAATTATGATTTTATTTTTCATTTAAAATAAATGTTTATATATATATATACATACATTAAAAATTAATTATGAACAAAGTCTCAAATATAATTGCCAAAATTCTTTTAAAAAATAAGATTAAGAATGTATTTGCTATTACTGGGGGTGCCTCAATACATCTAATTCATTCAATTTCAAAAACAAAGAATATGAAGTGCATATTTAATCATCATGAACAAGCCAGTGCGATGGGTGCTGATGGCCTATCTAGATCAAAAAAATTGTCAATAAGTTGTGCTATTTCCACTAGTGGACCTGGAGCAACAAACCTAATAACTGGTATAGGATGTTCATGGTTTGACTCTATACCGGTGCTATACATTACAGGGCAAGTGACCACTTTTCGTTTAAAAAATAAACTTAAAATTAGACAACTCGGATTCCAAGAAACAGGAATAATATCAATTGTCAAATCTATAACAAAATACTCTAAACAAATAAGAAATCCCTACAAAGTATTATATGAAATAGAAAAAGCTATTTTTATTGCAAAACATGGTAGGCCTGGTCCAGTTCTGCTAGATATACCAGATGATGTACAGAGAATGATAATTGATGAAAAAAAATTAATAAAGTTTGCCCCAAGCAAAGTTTTAAAAAGAAATGTTAAAAATACATCTAAAGTTATTGATTTAATTAATAAAAGTAAAAGACCAACTATAATCTTTGGCTCAGGTGTAAATAAATATTCTGAAGAAAAAAAAATATTAAATTTTCTAAATAAAACAAAAATACCCTTTTTAACGACATGGGGTGCAAAGAGCTTATTGAACAATCATAAATTAAATTTTGGTACATTTGGAACGCATGGTACACGCAGTGGAAATTTTTGTGTTCAAAACTCAGATTTACTGATTGTTATTGGCTCAAGACTCAGCACCAGAGAAACTGGTAGTCCAATTAAACTCTTTGCAAGAGATGCAAAAATTATCATTGTTGATATTGATATACATGAAATATCAAAATTTAAAAAACTAAAGAAAAAAATATTTTTATCTTACAATAATGACTCACTTGATTTTATAAGTCGATTCATGAAGGATGCAAAAAATAATATTTTCTTTAATAAAAAAAATTGGATTTCATATAATCTTAAAGTGAAAGAGATCTTTAAAAGAAAATTTGATAAATCTCAAAATATTGATCCATACTATTTTGTAAAAAAACTAAATGATTATTTATTACCAAGCACTGATATGTTTGTAGATACTGGATCTTGCTTAGCTTGGATAATGCAAGATTTTAAATGCTCTAAAAATCAAAATATTTATCATGATCTAAATTTCACAGCTATGGGGTGGGCCTTACCTGCCAGTATTGGGGCTTCTACTGATAAAAATAGGAAAAATATAGTAACATTAGTTGGAGATGGAAGCTTAATGGTAAATTTACAAGAAATTAGCTTAATAAATAAATACTGTAAAAAACTGAAGCTCTTTATAATAAATAACAAAGGTTATGCAATGGTCCAACAAACTGAAGGGGAATGGCTAAATAATGAAAATTACGGCACATCTATTAAAGATTTATCCTTTCCAAATTTTAAATTATTATCAAAAGCTAATAAACTTAATTATACATCAATAAAAACAACTAATGATTTAAAAAAAATAAATAGAATACTTAAATCAAATAATAACGAAGTTTGTGAAATATTCATATCACCAAAGAAAATGGTTATCCCTCAAGTTAAATTTGGATACCCCATAGAAGATGCCCACCCTCTTTTAAAAGAAGAAATTCTTCAAGAAAATATGTTAATAAAATCTATAGTAAGGAGTGATTAGTATTATTTTTTTTAATAAAATTTTTTTTTGTTGCCCAATTTTTCTTAAAAAAAAGAGACTTATCATCAACATAGATATCATAAGATATCTTTCCCATTATTAACTTATGATACTTTATTTTCCATGTTTGCAGCTGTTTTGAAGTAAACTCATAGCCTTGTAGATTTGCTTTTTTGATATTGTCTTTATTCCTGCCCATAAATCTAGATGTATAAATTTTTATATAGAAACCCTGATCATACAAATAGTTAACAACCTTAATATTTTTTTTTATCGGTTTTGAGTCTTTATAAAAATTTTTTTTTGTACGGCACAATACTCCGTCCAGATCGAAACAAATTATTTTCATTTATTTATTTTTTGAGAAGTTTAATAATTGCATTTTTAATTATATTATCATTTAAATAAAATTTTTTTTCAAGTGCTGAGCTAGCTGGGGTGTGACTATCAGGGTAAGCAAGTCGCTTGACTTGAACTTTATTACTTTTGTTATTTTCATATATCAAAGACATTATTTCAGCAGATGCACCAAATGATTGCCAAGAAGGGTCTAGTATTAATATCTTCTTTGTTTTTCTAGAAGTTTGTAGAATAATTTTTTTATCAAGAGGTGAAATAGTTCTTAAATCTATTATTTCAATACTTATTCTATTCTTTTTTTGAAGTTCATTTGCAATTTTAAGAGCTATTTGAGAAAAATAACCAATTGAAATAATACTTAATTGATTTCCCTTTTTTAAAATTGAGGCTTTTCCAAAAGGGATTCTGTAGATTGGCTTTGGTATTTCCTGAATATTATTAAACAAAGATCTATGTTCAATAATAATTGTTGGAATATTAGAGAATATACTTTCAATCAACAAGCCTTTTGCATCAAATGGGCAAGAAGGTATGGCAACTCTGATACCAGGTAAATTTGCAAACCATGAATGAAAAGATTTTGAGTGCTGAGGTCCTTGGCCCCATCCCTTGCCAACAATGGCCCTAATTACTATTGGTAAATTAGATTTAGAATTCGACTTAAACTTCCATAATGATATCCAATTCACTATTGCATCCATTGAATATAACATAAAGTCCATTCTGTGATGAACTAAAACAATTTTTTTTTTTTTTAATGCCATACCTATAGACATGGACGTCATCAAGCTTTCAGCGACTGGAAAGTCTTGAACTCTTTCTTTTCCAAATTTTTCAACCAAGCCTATAGTTGTTCCAAATACACCCGGCGAATAGTCAACTAATTGGCCAATTACATATACATCCTTATCTAAAGTCATTGCTTGCTCCAAACCATTATTAATTGCTTGTGCAAAGGTTATGTTTTCTTTTTTCATCTTATTTATTATTTTTAATTTTTTTGTCATCTTATGAGTAAAAAAATAATTTCATTTAATAGCCAATAATTTTTTTTTTTGAGCTTTTTGAAAGCATAGAGTTTTTGTTTAACGAAATAATTTTTTTTTCTAAACTTAACTCTTTGCCATAATTGAGATTATAAATATCTAAATCTTTTGGAAATTTAGATTTTCTAGCATAATTTATTGCTTGATTGATTTCTTTAACAAAATTTTTTTTAATCATATTAATATTGTTTTTAGTTATAGCTTTATTTTTTAGTAGTTTATTTTCCATCATATTAACTGGACAATAATCTTTCCAAAATTGAATTTCCTTGTTATCTCGATACCCTATATTTAAATCATTTTCTGGGCCATAATGACCACTTATTCTATAAGTTATTGTTTCTAAAAAAAGGGGGTGAGGTTTTTTTCTCATAGTTTTAACTATTTGATTAATTTTTTTATATAAAGAATTCATATTATTTCCAAATATTTTCTCTGAATATTTTCCAAAAGTTTTTACTTTTTCATAAATTTCGACACCAGCTTGTCTTTTTTTTTGAGGTGAAAAAACAGAATAATTATTATTTTCACAAATAAATAAAATTGGTAATTTTTTTAAGTATGCAAAGTTTATTGCCTCCCAAAATAAACCTACATCACATGCCGACTCTCCAAATCCCACAACTGTAATTCCTTTTTTATTATCTATTTTTTGAGCCATGGCATTCCCTATAGCAATACCAATTGAACCTGCCAATATTGCACCAGAGAAAAAATTATTATCTGGATATGAAATATCTTGTGATCCTGCTAACCCTCCATTAGATCCACTCTCTTTTCCATATAATTCTGCAACAAGTTTTTTAAGAGGACCTTTTTTTGATAAATAGTATCCATGTGATCTGTGATGAGAAAATAAATAATCTTTTTTTTTTAATACGATATTCAAAACAGATGGAATGGCTTCTTGACCAATACAAAAATGAACAGGACATCTCATTTCATTAGCTGGGTGATATTCTTGAGCTAATTTTTCCTCAATTATTCTTAATCTTTTGGCAAATTTATAAAGTTTTAAAGATATATTTTTGTCAATACCAATATCTCTAGGTATTAATTTTTTATTCTTGATTATATTATGATGATTAATCTTTGAAAAAAACATTATGCTCTTAGGGTATAATCCATCGGCCAATCTTTTAACTTATCTATATATTTTTCTGCCCAATTAACTACTTCATTTAGTCCCTCATCCCAAAAAATTTCTTGTTTCCATCCAGTATCTTTTAATATGGAATCTGAATTTAGCCAATATTTTGAATCTTGACCCAATCTGTCCGGGGCTAATTCACAAATTTCATCAAAATTTTTGTTCAAAGCTTGTGCACATAACTCAACAACTTTTTTAATTGAAGTAGGATCTTTTGGTCCTGCGTTGTAAATTTTTCCTAAAGGAGCTTTTTCTGAAACTAGATAAATTGCACGTCCAAGATCACTTGCATGAATATAAGATTTTGCAGCTTTACCACCACCATGTAATGGAATTTTTTTGCCAAGTAATCCAGACACAATTGTTTTGGGAATAATTCTATGTAAGAGCTGACCTGAACAATAGGCATTAGATGGTCTAATTATATTCATAGGAAAATTTAAAAATTTTGAGATAGATAATAAGTGTAGGTCAAATGCAACTTTTGATGCTGCATATGGGCTTGATGGTTTAATCTTTTCTTCTTCTGTAGAGGGTTTATCAACTGATCCATACATTTCTGACGTTCCTATATGAATGAATCTTTCTAACCATTTTCTTTTAGAAAGCTCCTCAGTAAGCTTACTCAATGCAACGCAATTTGTTTCAAAGAATCTCCATGAATGCTTCCAAGAAACGGCACCCTCTCCCTGTGCAGCAAAATTAATTATAATCTCAGGCTTCTCTTTATCGAGCATCTCAAGCAGTAACTCTTGCTCATGATATATATGTCGGGAATAATATTCATATTTTTTATGTGACGTAATATTTAATGAAAAGGGCTCTTCTCTTAAAAAATTTCTACCTACTCCAATAACTTTTTTGGTTTCAATGTTGTTTAATAGATATAGGGCAGAGTGTAAGCCAAAAGACCCACCACCACCTAAAATACAATATTTTTTCATAATTAATTTTTAGTATAACTTCCTATACAAATGTCCAGTAATATTCACCATTATATTTTAAACTTTTAAAAAAAATCTTCCATTTATTGCAATAAGTATGAAATTTAGCAGTTAGAACCCAATCTTGAAATATTTTTTTTTCATTTAAATTTCTATATGCATCTACTTGAATATATTTATGTTTATAACTCACTCTCATTATTTCTTGAATAGCTTTAACACATTGTGTTTTTTTTAAATTATGTAAAGTATTAATAGAAAATACAAGTTTAAAGGAGTTGTCAGGATATGGAATTTTAATGGCATTTCCCAAGGAAAGCCGAGATTTTACTAAAGGATGGCAGTTCTTAATTGCGTATTTTGATATATCTATTCCATAAGCATCAATTTTTTTATCAATAAGATCTTTTACAAAAAAACCTTTGGCACAACCAACATCTAAAACTTTATCACCTGGTTTTAACTTATAAAATTTAATAAATTCTTTGGCAACATTTTTCCATCTTCCATCATAATAATACCCTCCATAACCATAAGATCTTTTGCCATCAAAATAGTCTTTCCCAAATTTATTTGCTATTTCAATTGTCTTTAAATTCTTAAGTTTTTTTCTTAAGTGGATATTTCTTTTTTTATTAGGAATAGATTTTAGAAGATTAATTTCTTTCATTATAATTTTTGTACATTAAATTTAAATTTTTAATAAAAGAGTTAAATTTAAATTTGGGAAATAGTTTTTTAATTAGTCTATTATCAAAAAGTCTATAACCATTGTGGGGCATTTTTTGTGTTCTTTTTGTAGTAATTATTTTCAAGTTCTTATTAAATTTATTAAATTTTTTTGCTATATTTGCAAATGTAATACCACTCCCCGTAACTAAATTTATTGAACCAGTAAAATTTATAAATATTATTTTTGAAATTAAATACACTAAATCGTTAATATAGATATGATCTCTTATTTCCTCACCTTTACCAAACAATTTAATTAAATCATTTTTACTTGAAGTTCTGTAAAATAAATTTGGGCCATATCCTCCATGAGGATCACCATATCCAAAAACTAGTGTAGGTCTTATATGTATAGTTTTACAATCATTGGAAAAATCTATAATTTTCTCTCTACATAAATGCATCAATCCATGAATACTTGTGGGATTAGGTAATATTTTTTCATTAATTTTTTTCTTTATATCTGGATAAACTGCATCAGAACTAATATTTATATATTTAAATAATTTTTTATTGCGAATTCCTTTTTGAATATTTTTTATAATTAAAATATTCTTATGGAAATCATCAAAATTTTTACATGGAGCTATTGCAATTGCATTAATTATTATATCATTGGGTCTTATTAGCTTTGATAATTTATCTGAGGATTTTTTATCTAAAAAATCAATTTTATTTCTATTTACAGATACAATTTTTAATTCATTCTTCTGTAAACAGTTTTTTAAATTAGATCCAATATAGCCATCACTACCCAATATAATCGATCTTAATTTGGATTTATGCATTTTTTTTACCCATAATATATCTTTTTTGAACATTTAATTTTTCAATATTTTTTAAAACATCATAGGGGTCAATAACTATTTTATTTTTTAAGAGAGGATATTTTTTTTTAAAATATTCAAAAAAATATTTAGATGAATTGGATATGATGATTATAGTCGATTTTTTTAAACACAAATCTATCTTTTCTATTTTTATATTTCTTAAGTTTTTAATTTGGCGACTTTTAACAAGAGGGTCAAATGCCAAAAAATTATTTTTTAGAAAATTTTGAGAAGTATAAATTGCATTGGAGTTTTTAATTGAATTGGTATTTTCTTTATAGGATAAGCCAAGTAGTGATATAGGGGTCTTGTTATTATTTTTTAACAAATTATCCAAAATATTAGTAATCCATTTTTTTTTGATATCTGAAATTTTTTTCCAAGAATTAATTATAGAAATGTTAAGATTCATTTGTTTAGTAATTTTTTGCAGGGAATATAAATCTCTTTCTAAATTGCCCCCTGCCAATCCTAGTGAAGGGCTAAGGTAAGAAAATTTTCCAATTCGTTTGTCCAACCTTAAAGACTTAGCAATTTGACTCCAGTCAAAACCTATTTTTTCACTTAAAATAGAAAGATAATTTGATGTCATTGCTGTAGAAATTAATAAAATATTAATACTAATTTTAGTCATTTCTGCTGTCATAAAGTCCATATTAATTTTTGGACATTTAAATTTACTTAATAAATATTCAAAACTTTTATTTTCAATCTTTTTATTTTTTGAGCCAACAATGATCCTTTCAGGTTTTTTAGCTCTACTTAAAGCTTCACCAAAAACTAAAGTTTCTACCTGATAATAAATTTCATTTTTAAATTCTTTACTAATTTTATCACAAAAACCTGGAAATAGTTGTGACAAAATAATGATTGGTGTTTTGTTTAATTTAGACTTTTTAATTTTTTTTATAATTTTAAAAATTTTATCATAATCACTTTTTCCATTTTTATTTGTGGGAACATCAAGTGATAAAAAAATTAAATCAGACTTTTCAATTTGTTTTATGTCATTTGTAAATTTAAATTTGTGAAAATTTTTACTTATTTGTTTTGTTAAACCCGGCTCATCTATATCTATTTGTTTTTTATTGAGGTTTCCTATTAATTCTATATTTTCATCAAAACACACGATTTTCTTTGAAAAATTTGAATATACACTCAAATAAACTAAACCAAGATGACCTAAGCCACAAAATGAAATTTTTTTTAACATAAATTATTTTGTTTTTTTAAATAAATATAACCAAATAGCAAATGCATCATAAGGAATTAATTTATTTTTAAAATAAATTTTTTTTTTATTTTC
>Ga0114997_10003936_pt1 | contig 11574 bp, 7 predicted proteins | sample ArcticOcean_MG_C_2_FD_87045 | JGI IMG/M metagenome (GOLD analysis project Ga0114997, IMG submission 87045) | Marine microbial communities from western Arctic Ocean - ArcticOcean_MG_CB4_136 | ecosystem: Environmental > Aquatic > Marine > Oceanic | place: Arctic Ocean: Canada Basin | collected... | reverse complement strand
TTCCCTCTCTTCGGCCTTATCGTTTTTGTTATCTTTGTTTCTTTCTTGAGAAAGAGAGAGAAAAAGAGAGAGAAAAATTTTACTGACCAACAAAACATGAATGTGTTTTTATCCTCTTTATCAACAACACAGGAGGACACGTTACTGCGCGAACAAATCCAACGATTAGGAGGACCTGGAAACTGGACGGCGATTGCCGAACGATTGCCAGGAAGAAGCTCGAAATCGTGTCGTTTGCGATGGTGTAACCAGTTGAATCCAACCGTGAAGCGAGGACCGTTCACTCCCGAGGAAGATGCGCAGATATTGGCAGCGCACGCCGTTCATGGAAATAAATGGGCGGTGATTTCGCGCTCGATGCCTGGAAGAACCGATAATCAAGTGAAAAATCGATTTAACTCAACGTTACGAAGAACCTTAGCTCAAAATGGGAAAGCGCCGCCGGCATCCTCACCACCAAAGAAAGCGTCGAGTCCAGTCGCCGCGGCGCAACACTTATCTTCGCCCATGGGATCGAGAAAGCAGTCGTCGAATCAGTTGGCAAAGCAAGCAAACTTGAAAAGGGTGGCGAGCCAGATTTTAGAAACTATGAGCTGCGACGAATCCATGGAGTCTTCGCAAGATAACAAGGACAAGAGTAATAATAATAATAACAACATGAATAATAACACCGGAAAAGAAACGACGAGCAAAAATGCGATGAAACGACCGAGAAAGTCTCCGACGAAAACGAAACTTGGCAAAAGCGTGCGCGGACCGAGTCGTGGACCAAGTCAAGATCGAGAAGATTCGGGAGGTTCCGAATCAGTTGGTTTGGAAACGCTCATTCAAGCGAGTTTAATGGAATTACAAAGAATCAAGAGCGGTAAGAGCGCGAGCGGTTTCGAGAAGGAATACTACACGATGAACAACGACCAAACGAGTGCGCATGGCGGATTCGGCACTAGCACTAACAACAATAATAATAACAACAACAATAATAATAATAATAATAATCCGACGCAGAACAACGCTACCATGAGCAACATGAGTGACCGCACTATGAACGACTCGAGAGGAATGGTGTCGTCCATGAGCATGGAAAATTTGAACAGAGCAGCGAGAGGTGGATTTTCCATGCCCGGGATCCCAAACGATTCTTACGATTGGCGTGCGAACTCTCCCGTAATTGGCCTTCCTGCGTTCCATAGTTTGAATAATCAACTCGTTCGTCGTCCGTCGATGCTGAATATTGCGAGCCAAAGCGTTATGGTGAACAACGCGAATCCTGGTGGAGGAGGAGAACAACAACAGAATGCAAACGAGATGAACGACCCCCGCGCGGGTACGAGCGCGCTCTCGACTCCAGTCACCATCACGCCGAACCTCGCTTCTTCCTGGTACGGGAGAATGCTTGAGAATTTGGGATGGCGAAACCACTTTCCGCTGGACGTTCTTCCCATGCAAGAGCAAGAAGACATACACCAAAAAGACGCCAAAGAAGCACACGAAAAATTTCAACCGATTGAAAACGGCGAAGACGAAGAATGCGCTCCGAAAGAAGCTGCCACCGCCGCCACCACGATAACCGCCGCTGCTACCGACGCCGCTTTGATTGTAAAAACAGAAGAAGACAATGTCAAAATGCAAGACGAATTGCCGTCGCCGCTTTCTGACAACACGATGAAGAACGATATGAACGGGACGACTGGTACCGCTGTCAACGAAGCGGTGGCGTGTTGATCTCTCTTTACATTAATATTAATCAATCAATACTATTATCGAATTGCAATTATTCTCGTTATACCAACGTTAGTTACCCTTCTCTACTTCTCGTTGCATCATCGTATGTATGATCTGTTCCTACTTCTCTTAAGAGTTTTTATGTGGCAGTGTGAGAGTTTTTGTCTCAGCAAAATCGTCAGAAATGAAGGGAACAGACGACGCTCTCGACGACGACGAAAAGATTATGTCCTCTTCACGAGGAAGACGACATACGCGAAAATGTCGCCAACTCCTTCTCGTCTGTGCGTTCGCTCTCGCGTATTTGAAATCATCATCGTCGTCATCAGCGAACATTCAATTTGATGACAGAGGAGAGAAGAGCGCTCCTTTGTTGGCGGCATCGGCGTCGTCGTCGTTTTCAACCGCATCATCATCATCATCATCATCATCATCATCGTCGCCGTCTTCAAAAGACTACTCGAACAGAGTTTGGATATTCACCTCCGTGGCTGCTGATTACGACGGCGCCGTCCTGTTGAAACAATTCGTCCACCATTACACCGATTTAGGAATCAAACCGGAGAACTTCTTAGTCGTGATTAACTCTAAATCTGGATTTCGAACCGCAGAGTTTGACGAGTGCGCGAAGATTTTAGACAATCTGGGTATCCCATACCACGAGTGGTTGACGCAATACTCGAGCGAAGTGATGTATAAGCATCGGATGCAGTTGTTAGAAAAAGTCCCACCGACTGATTGGATTGTCCACGCGGATAACGACGAGTTTCACTCGTACGGCGGGAAATCAGTCATCGACTTCTTGAAAGAGATGGACAAGAAAGGGTACAACGAAGTGAGAGGGACGTACATCGATCGAGTCTCCAAGAGCGGCGAGTTGAGCAAGTTGAAAGAAGAACCCGGGATGTTTCAGCAATTTCCTTTGCGATGTTCGGTGATTAAAACTGTCGCTGGTGGTAGAGATTTTAAGACTATGGCGTATAAAGGGTACTGGAGAACGGACAGAGGGAACCATCAGGTGTTGCGCGCGGCGAGAGCAAAGGCGTATTTAAGCGGGCCGGGGAGAGGGGACGGCGATTTAGAAGACGTCTATCATTTGACGCCGTACGCAAAGTACCCGGGAAAATACAAGTACCAGTGCGCTGCGCACGATAACTTATCTTTCCTCCCAGCCGGGTCGAAGTGTTCCACACCGAACGATAGTCACGAAAGTACCACCAAGTTATGGTCTCAATCGCGCTTTAGCGATGCGAAGGTTGCCGTCCACCACTTCAAGTGGCACGCGGGCGTGATTAACAACATTAAAGACCGATTGGCGTTTTACAAGGGCGACGTTGGCGCGGATGGGAAACCCAGGTTTGCGTGGTATACAGATAGCGAAAAATTGATGAACGAGATAGTCACGACTGGGAAAATAGACACGAAGAAGACCAAGTGTAAAGTAGCCTAAAATTGTTTAGTAGCGTGTTGTGTATGTAGTAGTACTCGTTTAGTATCTCTGAAAAAAAATCGTACGCGCATTTAAACTTTTGGGTATTGTGGTTGTGGTTGCTGCTGTTGCTGTGGTTGCTGAGGCGGCGCCGCACCATACATTCCCGGTTGCGTTTCGTATGCCGCCATTCGTTGGACTTGCGGAGCTTGGAACACTTGTTGCTGCGGCGTCATGCTCTCGTTCCTAAAGTCAATTTGCGCCTCCTGTTGCGTTTGCATGCACGCGCACACAGAGCAATACGTCATATCGGAGATGCAATCCAATATGTCGGCAGCTTGCTCGATGGAATCGTCGTTGGACACCATTGCTGCCACTCTGAAGATGCACGCGAGTTGGTTCATCAACAACATGAATCCGATGATGCCGTTATCGCACTGCGTGTTCATCACTCGCTGTTCGTCCTGGATTAAGAATCTGGTCGTCGCAACGCCACTCGGAAAACACCAAAACACTTCGCACGCTAAACACAACTCCGGATTGTTCTGCTCGCCACACCGACCGGAAATGCAGCTTCCTCCGTTACAGCACGTGTACCCTTGCAACGACCCGTACATCTGTTTCTTCCTCTGTTGCCAGGCAACGCACGGCGAACAAAGCGAAGCGTAGAGACAAAATCCTGGTCTCGCGCACGGTGCTTTCATCAACTCTACCGCCCAGGAATTCGCGTAGAGCTTGCGCATTTCCGCCTCGCGGATGCGCTTCTTGTCCTGAGGGTTTTGCCCGCCTCCTCCTCCATAGCCTTGATTCATTTTCTTCTTAAAAGCAGCAAGGTGTGGTGCGAGTACGCTTAGTGTTGGGTTGATGTGATGCGACTCTAACAACTGTGGTGAGAGTGTGTGGTCTTTCTTTGTCGTTTTGAATTGGTCTGTTTGACTTTTTGATGTTTTGGTGTTCGCTTTCTCTCTTTTGATGAAGGAAGCGAAGCAATTTTCAAGCAAAAACAAAGAAGGCTCAAAACCAATCAACTCTCATCCGCAGAAAAAAAAAGTAGAAAAAGTAGTTCTCCAATACTCACATCATCAATCATGTTAGGCTTAACCATGCGAACGGCATCCTTAGTTGGGACCTCGGTTTCTTCCACGTCTACGAACAACAGAGGTAATTAATATCGTCGCGTCGCGTTTTTATCACTTTTGGCTGGGAGAGTGCGCGTGAAATTTACGCGAATTTTTTGGGTCGTCGTCTCCTCAAAACTCAAAAGAGGGAGGAAGAAAGAGATTTTGCCTCTCTCGCGTTCACTGTGTGGAGCGGAGTGAGAGCGGGAAGCGGTTTTTGAGTGCGCGAGTCCTTAGAAATGGTATTTTCGCATCCGCAAATGACTTTATATCGACGATTCCGTGGTCGCGTGTGAGGTTGCACGCGCAAAACGTGGGAATTTGGGAGGCGTAAAAACCTGAACATTCTATCCTCGTCGTCCTCCTCCTCCTCCTCCTCCTCTCGTCCTTTTTTGTTTCAAGATGAAAGAAGAGCAAAAGCTCTCTTAAAACCTTTCGGCGGAACAAGACACTCACCTCTCTTTCTTTCTCTCTCTCTCTCTAAACTTTACAGTTGCGCAACAACCGAAACAAAAATCGGCTCCAGGCGTTGCTTTTGCGTTCAAAGGCGCGTTCCAAACAGAAATCAACGTCGGCGAAGGTGAAAACGGAGAGGCTGCGTTGAGACGTTTTCGCAAACAAGTCATGAACTCTGGTCACATCAACGAGGTCAGAAGACGACGATACTTTGAGAACAAACAAGACATTTTGAAGCGAAAACAATCCACGCCGAGAAAGTTGAAAGGGCCAAAGCCGAGAACCGCGGCGCAGGCGATAGCGGATAAAGAGGCGGGGCGAGAGGAAGGACAAAGACCGCAGAGACGATTCAACCGCCCGGGCGACGATAAACAACAACAGTAAGAAGAGCGTTTTATGCGTCGAGTACTCTGTTGATTTGAAGAGGAAGGGGCTTGCAGCACTTTCGTCTTCTTCTTCAGAATCATTTATCTGTTTAAAATTGAGTTGTAATAAACATACCTTTTAGTAGTTCTTATATATACACACACACACGCGAGACCTCCCCAACCTTCCACAACAAGGAGCAACACACACGAAAAACTGCTTCTTCATTTTTTCAACACATTTCACTCACACAAGAAGACAAAGAAGAAGAAGAAGAACTTTTATTATTATTATTGTTATTATGAATACTATGCTCTCGTTAGTCCCAACAAGAGGAGAGAGTATCATGAGAACAGGTGAGGGTGGGGTTGGTCGTGGTATTCGTCGTCACCATTCTTCGAAGTCAACAACAATGACATTATTTAAAATCATCAAAGAGAAAAGGACGACGACGACGGCTATGAAAGGAGGCGGCATATTTCTAGACGATACTGGGAGAGGAAAGTTCATCGCGAATAATAAAGGTGGTAATAGCAGCAACAGCAGCAGCAGCAGAGACGCGCTTGTCGGCGAGTTTGATGGAGGAGGAGGAAATGTTTTTGGTGGAAGCTCAGGCGGAAGCGGTTGGAACAACAACAACAACAACAACAACAATAACAACAACGAGAACAACAACGAGAACGAGAACGAAGACGAACGGCATAGCTCGTCGATGGCGACGCGGTTTCTGCTTTATGCGATGGCCACGTCTGCACTCACCGTCGTGCCTCTCGCGAACGCGAAGGGCTCGACGAACGCCGCCGCGAATAGAATGAAAGCACAAACTGAAAAGGCGTTTCAGTCGTTACCGTCGAAAGCGAAAGACTTCTTCGTGTCCATGTTGTACGGTTTCGTCATTTTCTTTGGCGTTAAAATGGCGTTAAAAAGTTTCTTCGCTCCAGTCGCGTTGTTTTCTTTCACCATGTTCGTTTTGCACAAGATGAAAGTCCTGTCGTTCGGACCGATGGACATGTATGAGAGTTGGGTGCGACCGTACTTACCGAGAGAGTTTCAAAAAGACAGTTTCGCTTTCCTCCGCGGCGCGGATACGATGTCCGAAAAATACACCAAAGCGTTCTGGTCTGCCGCGCACAGAATCTTGCCGGCGTGTAATTCTTCGCACGGCGAGAAGGCTTTGATTCTGGGCATGCTTGTGGCCGGTTTAGTTTAAGCAGTAGTAGTAGATGTAGTAGTATAAGTGGTTGTATTGATTCGAAACACAGCAGTTTCAAGCAGGATTTCTTTCTTTCTTCAAGTCTGTTGTGAACAACTCAAATTTTTCTCCTCCATTCATCAGTCAGTGCAGACAGAGGCCTGCACAAGCATCATCAACTAGATGTCAAAGAAGAAGTCAAAGAAGAATAAAAGTTCCCAACAACAACAACAAACAGATAACACAAACAACCAGCGACAAAATCAGCCTCTCTCAGCATCGTTATTGGGTAAACCTGCGAGTGGGAACGTGGAGAAGAACAAGAGTTATAAAGGGAAAATGAATTACAACAACAACAACAACAATAATAATAATTACTACGGAGGAGGAGGTGGTGGCGGTGGTGGAGGCTACGGAGGAGGATACGGAGGAGGATACGGAGGAGGATACGGAGGAGGATACGGGGGAGGATACGGGGGAGGATACGGGGGAGGATACGGGGGAGGATACGGAGGAAGAGGAGGATACGGGAGAGGTGGATATGGCGGCAGAGGATTTGGAGGTGGTGGCGGCCGTGGTGGAGGTGGCTTTTTCGGCCAAAAGCAGAAAAAAGTAAAAGTGATACCGGAGAAGAAAATAGCGTACGGGAAGCAAATACGACGAGAGATGGACACGGGGCAGATCTCCCAAGCGTTCGTGTGGTTTGCAAAGTACACCACGGAGAAAATTAAACCGAAAATGGGGAACATTTTGCAAACCGCCAAATCTGGAACGGTGGACGAGGAGACGCACACAAAGTTGATTTTGAGATTGTTACAGGCGAATCACGCGAAGCACGCGGCGTTTGTCGCCGAGAGCATGTCAAACGATAACTTCAAAATGTCATTGAAGAAATTCTGCGAGATTTTAATGTCTGTGCCGTGTAGGTGCGATGTGGAAGACGCGAAGAAGCTCGTCAACGCCTTGTGTCCTTTGACGAAAGTCGTCGAGCACTCGGACGCCGCGACGGCGGGGTATTTCACGAAAAACGCGCGCTTGTTGTTGACAGAATTTTGCGAGGAGTCTACGCAAATTTTAGAGAGGATAGCGAAAAGGCCGCCGGCTGCGACTGCTCTCGTCGCCACGGCGTCGACGTGGAAAGGTGGAAGGTTGTGTCTGTCGACGAAGCCGCAGGTTGGGCCGGACGGTGTCACGAAAATTCCAACGCCAATGTCGTGCTTACAAGGCCAAATAAATTTGGACGGGAAGCGCATTTTATCCGGCGGGGATTCCGTGCTGGTTCGGAAATACGTGTCACCGCCGAAAGCTATACCCCAAGTGCGGTCGTTCGAATCCTTGCCGGATTTATCCCCGGAAGCGGCGGATATGTATAAAGAGACGAAAACGATGGGTGATGATAATACTTTAGCTGAGAAGCAGCCACCACATCCGCCGCCTGCGCCGGACTCGTCACTCAAAGCGTCCGCAACGGCGTTTGTTCCGAAGGCACCACCATTACCATTCGCGCCGAGACCGCTCGATGCGCCCGAGGTTGAATTCGAAGAGTTTGAAGGCATCATCGAATTTGTAAATTACGAACAAACGGAAATTCACATCAACTTGGACCACGGCGAAGTGAAAGATATCATCGGTGAAGGCTGGAGCGTCGACAAGTTAGCGAACAGAGTTTCGTTTTCAAGACAGGTTGGAGCGATGCGAGATTTGCTCGAAATCGTCGATCCGACGAAGAAAGCAAAGTGCACGACGAACCCGGCGTTTCGAAAAATCTTAACCGCTGGATTCCAATACTCTGAACACGCGGAACCGGACGAAATCGATGCAAACAAAGGAGGCGTGACGCATTTAAACGAAATGAAACGCAGTTCATCTTTTGCGGAAGGTTTAGAGTCCATCGAAGAAGAGGAAGTGGCAAACCTTTGCGCGGAGGTAAACGGCGGAAGATACGAACACGTCGTACGAAACGTCACCAGACAATTCAACTTGAACGAGTCGCAACAACGGGCGGTATCGGCGACTTTAGAGCGCCGATTAAGTTTAATCCAAGGACCTCCGGGTACTGGTAAAACGCACACGTCTGTTGCCATCGTTCGCGGACTGATAGATATAGGCAGAGGACCAGTACTGTGTACTTCTGATAGTAACACCGCGGTGGACAACTTAGTGGAAGGCTTGGCGCGCGCCGGCGTTCGCGTCGTTCGAATCGGTCGTACCGAAGCCGTTCGTCAAGATCTTGCGATGTATCAAATTGAGAATATGGTTCCACCTGGATGTACAAAGCACGAAGCGTACGAAGCACAAATCAGAGCCGTAAGATACGCGCAGGCCGTGTGCTGCACGTGCGCTGGTTCCGGTAGCGACTTCTTGGATCGGATTAGTTTCTCCGCGGTGATGTTAGACGAAGCCTCTCAAGTCACGGAGCCGATGAGTTTAGTGCCAATCTCGAGAGGATGTCAACAGCTTGTTTTAGTTGGAGACCATAAGCAGTTACCGCCGACTATTTTATCTCGAGAAGCCGAGCTTGGTGGATTAACGCTTTCCATGTTCGATCGACTCGTGTCCTTAGGGGTTGTGCCGTACATGCTCGACACGCAGTTTCGCATGCACCCGGCTTTGGGTAAATTTCCATCGGACGCGTTCTACGATAAACAATTGAAAAACGGAACGCCTCGAGCGATGCGACCAACACCAATTGGTTTCAATTGGCCACAGCCAAATGTTCCTATTGTTACATCCCAACGCACCCGACAAACGCGATGGAAAACAACGACTCGAATTCGTATTCCAACAGAGCGGAAGCAGAGTTAGTATTGGCGTATTTGCGTGGTTTCTTATCCGCGCAAGAATTACGACCGAAAGATATTGGGATTGTTACCCCGTACGCTGCACAAGTTCGTTTACTTCGGCAAATGATTCGCCGCGCCGGGATTCAAACCGGTGTCGATAGGAATACCGGCGAGTGCGGTATCGAAGTCTCCTCCGTCGATGGGTTTCAAGGACGCGAGAAAGAAGTCATGATAGTTTCCACGGTTCGAGCAAATACGGACAGAAGTTTAGGTTTCGTTTCCGACCCGAGACGATGTAACGTGACGCTCACGCGAGCGAGAAGAGGGTTGGTTGTCATCGGGCATGAGAACACGTTGCGTTGCGACCGAAAGGTTTGGGGACCGTACGTCCAATGGATGATAGAAAGCGGTCTAGCTTTGGGCATTAAAGGAAGACAAGAAAAAATAGCGGAAGTGAACGCCATCGAATGTGATTTAGACGCCGTTTCGCGACCTTTCGCGTTGTGATATAGAATCCATCATTAATTACTATACGTTTGTGAAACAGAAACGTTTCTTCTTTTACTACTCGTACACTTCTTTCTATTGTTGCATCTCTCTAATCTAAACATTGCTAAAGCTAAATGTAAGCTCTCTTTTCACTACCTCGAGCATCTACTTCTGGTCGTCGTTTTGAGCTTCTTCATCTTCTTCTTATTCGTCGTCGTCGTCGTCTCCTTCGTCGTCGTCGTGTTGCTGTTGATGTTGCTCTTTTTTCTTGGCTTTCTTTTGTTCCTCCCATTTCTTTCTCGCCCTTACCTCGTCTTCCTTCAACGCGGCGAACCAGTCGGCTTCGGCATCCCCGGACCAGTTATCGATCAAGTCGTTCTTATACTCTCTCTGCGTGTTCATGTGCGTCTTCAACTCTTGCAACAGTAACCCCTCGTAGAATTTCTTCCTCACGTCCACCGTGGTCTCCGTCGAAGGAAGATCCTTCGGTTTCATCTTCTTCAACAAAATTTACTCTTCTTTTTTTTTTTTGTGGGGACAAATAAAATTTACACCAATTTGATAAAAAAAACACTTTTGCAAAATGTACATTCATCATCATATTCATCTGTTCACGACATACATATCATAGTTAGTAAAGAAAAAGTGGTTTGCGAGATGATGACTGCTTTTGGGACACACATCGTCATCGCGACGACGACGACGATATCAAAAGCATTTTACCCACTCCACCACGGGAGAAGAGGAGGAGGAGGACCATCATCGACGAATTCAACAAGAAAATGTATCCATTTGTTGTCTGTGACGAACGTGGCAAACTCTTTTTGTGGGCAGCTTAGAAGACGAAGAATAGAACAACAACAACAACAACAACAACAACGACGACGACATCGAGATCGTGCGCTAGAAACGAGATCGTCATCAGACAACGAGAACACAGTCACAAATACGAAAGGGAAAATGTTGAAATGGTCGGACATAGACGAGAAAACGAAGGAGTTACCGGACGCGTCCGTGGCGAAGAAGATGCAAATAACTGGTGTGCACCACGTGGCGATTATCGTCAAAGATATGCAACGAACGATGGATTTCTACCAAGGCATATTAGGATTAGCGATTAATCCTGCGAGGCCGAAAGATAAGTTACCGTACGATGGGGCCTGGTTATGGATTGGAGACGAGATGATTCACATAATGGAACTACCGAACCCAGATCCGGACGACATCGAGTCTCGACCGACGCACGGCGGCAGAGATCGACACTTTTGCATCGGATGCATGGACATACAGCCGCTGATGGATGCTTTAGATGCGAATAAGATTGAATATACGAAAAGTAAATCGGGCAGACCGGCGATATTCTTCCGAGATCCCGATTCAAACACGTTAGAAGTTGTCGAGGGGTTGGAATGGCGCGTTTAATAAAGTCAATCGCACGACGATAATACGTAAATGATAAAGCAGTCATATTTTTCACAATCTATACAAACGCGTCTGTACTTTACCGCACGATTTCCCGCTCCGATCGATAGTACATGATTCTAAACTTATATCGTAACCTCTCACGTGTTCAGTACTCTTTGCCATGCTAATGCGCCCTTTAATGCCCAACGCAGCGATGTTATCTAAGACGACCGGCTCGGGAAAATGTAACGCCGTTTGAACCCAGTGCGTTTTCGGTTCTTTCGGAGACGTGGAAAGGACGACGGGATTTTCTCGACAGAACCGGCTCGAAAATTCTGTATCGAACCACAAGGCGATGCCATAAATCGTTTGAGGTTGGTCTTTCGTCGCGTTCTCGAGCGCGTCGAGTTTGAATTCCGCGCTAAACTCGGTATCTTTTGCCGAACACTTACACAAATCGAGTCGTAAAATTTCCGTCTCGGTCGTTCCGATGTGTTTGCCTTCGATGTGTTTTACGACCGCCGTTGCCAAGGCGTGATCTAATTGCTGAACGGCAACTTCTTTCATAGAAAATCCATACACGTCGTTCCAGAAATCGAAATCCACTGTCGCCTG
>Ga0114997_10003935_pt1 | contig 11574 bp, 9 predicted proteins | sample ArcticOcean_MG_C_2_FD_87045 | JGI IMG/M metagenome (GOLD analysis project Ga0114997, IMG submission 87045) | Marine microbial communities from western Arctic Ocean - ArcticOcean_MG_CB4_136 | ecosystem: Environmental > Aquatic > Marine > Oceanic | place: Arctic Ocean: Canada Basin | collected... | reverse complement strand
TGTAATTGTTGCACTAAAACATATAGATTCAAACCTGCGCCTAACTCGACGACCCAACCCCCTTACGATTTCTTCACCGCGACAGAGTGGACAGCAACAAGCGGCACATCTACATGGCAATTTCTTTCGCAACAAACACCTTTTATTACTGTGATAAGGACATACGGTCCAGAACCCTGCGAACCTCTTACTAATGGGACTGTATTGACTTTTGTACCAAAAAACAACCTGCCATCCGATATAATAATTACAGTTGACTCACTTCAACTTTTAACTGCATTGGAGAGTAAATGCAATACAACTAGAGGAGAAAACATAACCGTATACAAACCAAACAACAAAAAGTTTCAAGTTCAAGGAGCTGTATCTTCTGGCAGTCGTTTAGAGAGATTGAAACTTGATACTATTCAAGGAAGTAGGATAGCCACACGTCATTCAATTGATTCAAGCTGTGACCTCCCTTGCATTCCTTCCTCTAAAAAATTTACTTTGGGTTATAGAAGTGCTGAACCCAGATTTGTTACAAATCCAAATGAAGGTGGTGATAAAACACGGGGATTTGTTCCCACAAGATGGCGCCAATCTTATTTAGCTCACGGCAGAGCTATTGGAAATATTTTCCAGAGAACTACGTCATATAATGTTGGTGGAAAAGATACAACTGCTACAATACCATATAGCATTGGCAGTATTAAAGCAGGTGGTTGTTGTCATCCTCCAAATGTGCCAGCTGGAACTAATTAAGTTTTTAATATTACTTTTTAATCTAAAATAATATTAAGTAAAGCAATGTCTAAAAATCGTATAAATATATATGCATCGGCTGGTCTAAATAAAAAAATACTAAAAAAACAATACAAATTCGAACAACCTAGAAAAAAGAATTGGGGAGGTGGATCTCCGTGTATAAGTTGTGTTAGACAAATATTTACCTTATCAGGTAGTTTTTTAAGAGCAGGAACTGTTTTATCGTGGGCTTTAACTCCAGGATTATCTGTGAGTCCAGGTTCTATTATTCAAGTAGGTGGTTATTCAGGAAGGGTTGTAAGTTTTACTCAAAATAGCCCATTAGAAACTCTTGTATTTATAATTGATGATATTGAAAATGCTATTACGATAACATCCAGTGACATAATAACGTTACCGGATTTAATAGGAAATGTAAATGGAAATGCATTTACAACACCTGGTGGAGTAGGAATACCTAGATTTATTACAGGAAAATACTCAAAACAAAAAATTATAGCACCAGTTTTTGGGTGGAGAAAAACTATTGATTGTTGCGATTTTAAAAGACCAACGGAAGAAATATATAAAGATACGTGGTCACAATCAAAAATATGTAAAACAAACAATCAAGGTAATAGCGCTAGAACACAAAAACCAATTATAGAATCTGGAAGGCAGCGAATTAAATGGGCTACACCTCATACAAAAGTGGCTGCTGGATATCATCAATATAGACATAATGTAAGATGTAGCAGTTATGAAAGAAGTTTAGAAAAATTCGATGTTACTCCTGTTTTAACAGATGGTGCGTGGGCTTTTTTAGACACAGCGGGTATAAAAATAAATAGACCTGTTTATCATAAAAGTGGATGTTATAGTTGCTGTAATTGTTGTGTAAGAACACAAGCAATTATATTTTTAAATCAAGCTATAAATACCCCACCAATACAAAGTTTCTTATTAGGAATAGAAATTACACCTGGTGCAAGTATCTTAGCAACAGGTATGAATCAACAAAATCCACCATTTGCGTGGACAATACAACCGGGAGTAGATATAGAAGTCACAGGCATTTGGTATACTCCTAGTTTTAATCCTTTTACTGGACAACAAATAGCATTTAGTGCTATAGTTTTTATACGAGATAGAGATGGTGATTGTCAAGGTGCTGCATCTGGAAATCCTTTCGTTTCTGCATATATAAATAGAGATACTTTAGTATCTACTGCACAGGTAACTGATTTAGATTTTTCTGAATCAAAATGTAAAAATGTTACGAATTTAAAACAAACAATATACAAAAGAAGCAATAAGAAATTTGCGGCGAATGGTGCTGTATCTTCCGGTGGTCGTTTAGAGAGATTAAAACTTGACACTATTCAAGGAAGTAGGATACAAAAAAGAATATCAACAGGAAATTGTTCTCAAAATAGATGTAATACAAACTCAAAACAATTTACACAAGGATATAGAAGTTCGAAACCACGATTTATAACAAATCCTGTTGAAGGTGGCAATAAAACAGCAGGATTTCCTCCTACAAGATGGCGCAATCCATATATTGCAAGAGGCAGAGCGATAGGAAATGTAATACTACAGAAAGAGTGTAATAATTGTAAATAATATTTCTTTAATTAATATAAGATATGTCTTATTTTAATTTAAAATTATTTAATAGACCCGTTAAAAATGTTAATACAGATTTAGCGTTTAAAAAGGGAAATTGGGCTCCAGGCTATCCTGTTAAAGGTGGAAGGGCGCCTATATTAGGTTATAGAAAAACGGTTGATTGCTCTAATAATTGTATTGAAAATGAAAAAATTTATCGAGATAATTGGGCAAAATCTTGTGCTAGAAATGGAGAAGCTTGTTATAATCCTGTCATAAAACGAATACAAAATAAAAATGGAAAGATAGATACTAATTATAACTATAACACCAGAAATCTATTGCGTTCGCGCTTTTCAACATACGAGCAAAATGCTTATAATTTTGATTTAAGTGGTAATTTAACTGCGTGGGGTGGTGGTGCTGATCCTGCAAATAATTCTTATAAAATTCACGATTGTAGTTGTAATGCTCCATTTACTGGCAATAATCCGTGCATAGCTACATATAAGCCTTTGAATAGACAATTTGCGGTGAATACCGCAGTATCAGGTAGGTCGCGTATAGCAAGATTAAAAAATGCTACAAAACGTGCCGCTGCTAAGAAAAAGATACCATTTGGTCTATTAGGGTATCCAAAAAATAGTTGTGAATTTTGTAAGCGTGATTTTAAGCCATCAAAAGGAAGAAAAGGTGGTGATAATAAAAGTCGCATTAATTCAAGATAGTAACTGCATTGTTGAAATACATAAAATTGAATTAAATTAAATAATTTAAAAATATGTAGAAACAATGTATTAATAGCAGTAATGGCGCAACCACTTAAAACATTCTTAAAAGAAAAACGCAAACTCGCTGAGTTATTCGCTACAGCTGAAAAATATGGTTTGAATATAGGAGACTGTGATAGTTATCCACACCACGTTTGTCAGGAAATGATTAATATTCTTCCTAGCAAACATTTTAGCAAACTTATAGAAGTTGTTGAAACAACATTTGTTTATTCAGAAATTATTCGACATATGGAAGGCAATGGTCCTTTCATTCCTGTGGAAGCAGGACAATCTGAATGTAACACTAAAAAAGAAGGGACATATATAGGATTTTTATGGATGTCGTTATTTTACTGTTTGGATTATATGATTTCGATGAAAAAAATCATATTCCTAAGAATTGGTATTCAAGATTATGGAGCAGATAAATTTAAAGATAAAAAATCAGAAATGACTGCACACGGAACAGTAGCAATACTTATACCTAATGGCAATACTTACAAAATGTTTTATATTAACTCACACGGTCAAGATATGGTCACAACAAATTTCTATGATTTCCCCCTTACCCGAACACGTGACAGACATATTACACTTAACGAATCAGTGGATACATACGTAATGAAGTTTCTTGTTGAGAAATATAATGAGAGACTTGTCTATAGTATTGAATTCAACGGCGATAAACAGGACACGTATTTGGGAGTAAACTTACAATCAGGTGACCGACACGGATTATGTTATTTATTTCCGTATATTATTTGGCATTGCTTTTGCAAAAACTATAATAAAACTAGAGAGATAAATGAAGTTACTATTCCTACTATAAGAAAAATGTTATTATCGGGAAATATAAATCGTTTTGTTCATTCCTGTTTTACAGATTTTGATGATAAATTTGCTGAGAAATTTGTAGAAAATATAAGAGAATTTAGATCAAAACAAAAGTGTATTGACACTTTAGAAAATATAATAATTAAAGGAGATACACGTTTTATTAAAAAAGTAGGAAATGCAACAATAGGTTATTTAACTCAAGCGTATTTTACTAAAAAAATTAAAGGCACTTAGTTATAATGGAAAATATAAAAACAATGATTTCGCCAATCAGAAGCATATGGGACCGCGACGACCAGTGGTTACCGCCTGGAAATTATTTTTTTACTGCAAAAAAATTTAAAAATAAATATGTATTAGGAACGGTTACACATAAAGAAGGATTTAGAAGTGATTTTGAATTTAAAATTAATGAATTTATACAAATGATGGCGTCAAGTCAAGCAAGTTTAGCTAGAAAGGCTAATTTTATGCACGAGGATATGCCAGAGTATCCTTCACCTCCTTCTTCACCTAGACAACATAGACCTAATAATTTTGTGGAAAAAGAATATGAGGAGCAATCTTGTGCAATTTGTTTTGAAAAAGTAAAAAAAGAATCGGATATAAATTTTTGTTTGAAAGCATTAAGTTGCAAACATCAGTTTCATAGAAGATGTATTATTCCTTGGATAAGAACAAATGACACGTGTCCAGTGTGCAGAAAAAAAAAGAGAACTGGTAGAACTAATGTAACTGATGAGGAAGAAGAAGAATTATTTCCTAGAGAGCAAACGTTACCAGAGAGATTGGGATTTGGTAGGTCGAGTTTTTATTCTCGAGATGAATTATTAGATATAATAAGAGGCAGGCATAATGATAGAACTGTGCGTAGCAATTATGTCATACATAGCGAAACTCAACAGTAAATTTATATATATATATATATTATATAATGGCAACGGAAATTAAAAATGCGTGTATTTTATTATTTACAGGCCGAAACTTCGATAGAGTTTTAATGGTTCGAAATCGCGCCACGAGATATGCAAGAAACGAGGGGTGGATGATTCCCGGGGGACAAATAGATTGTCTCACCGAATCAAGAAGTGGCACTCCACAACCAGAGCGTCAACGCCGCGGGAAACCAGCTTGTCATTGCTGGGAAAAACCGTTTGTAGCAGCTGCAAGAGAGTTTAGAGAAGAAACTGGTTTTAATCTTCCAGGGAGCCGAGCAGATTACAAAGAGGTTGAAATTACACACGGGGATGGGACAAAAACAGCGATATATATTGGGAGGACGCGCAACCGTTTCCCAAACTATGATATAAGCAAGGTTAAACAGCCCCCTGAAACTGACAAACTAACGTATGTTTGTTTTCAGTCTTTATGGGACAATAACTTTGAATTTTTTCGCACAGGAACACGAACACTTCAAGGCAAACAATATTTAATAAGATATAATACAAATAGTTTTTTGTTTATGAAAAGTCGCGCACCTAATCATATCAAAAGACTTCTCATTGACGCGTATACGCGAACAACAACTAGAAATGGGTGTGGTGCACGCAATAAGGGGGCCGGCGGAGGAGTGAAAGGAGTTAAACTAAAAAGACAGCCTCAACCAGCTAGTAAATGTGTTGGTGGTAGAAGGAAAAAAACTAGACGTAGAAGAAAAAAACGTAGAAAAACAAAACGTAGAAAAAATAAAAAAAGAAAGAAAACTCGCAGAAGAAAACATAGATAATAAATTAGAATAAATGTATAAAACTATAATATAATTTTATACATATGGGAAAACACAAGAAAAATAAACCAAAAAAGGAAAAACGAGAAATAGTTTACAGAACGAAGGATGAGAGACGTGAAGAAGTTAGAACGATATTAAAACAATTATCAAAATTTGAATTAACACCGCGTTATGAACCAGTAAAAGAACTTTATAAGCAATTCAAACGGTATATAGATACAGGAGATAGAATAGAAATAAATATTCCATTTCCAATGATAAATAGGCGTATAAAAGGTTTGTTAGCTGCTAGTGTTAATGAAAATGTATGGATAAAACTGCAAAATGAGAAATTTTAATTAGTTGTTCTATTCAAGAAAATATTTACCTTTGGCATATCATTATTATATGGTATATTATGTTCCACACACCATTTGATACATTTTTGCACATTTGTTTGCTTTAGTTTATTAACTTTATCTATTTTTCGTTCCTTATTCTCAATTAGTTTTATAGTTTTAAAAATAGTTGTAATTTGCTGTTGTGTTAGCACCGAATTAATATCTGTTATTTTATTTTTAAATAAAAGTTGCCACGGTGTTTTTAAAAATGATGAAATAAAACATTCATTGGGGTCGATATTTTCTAAAATTTTTATAATCTGAATTAATTTTTGTGAAATATGGTCAACATTATCATACCTAAAGTTTTTACATACTAAATATTTTTCTGAATTTGCCATCCTGCTTGATTTTGGTTTATTGACTTCTACGCTCTCATACATGCAAGACAAAATATATATCATATCAATAGAAGCCTTGGTAAATGTGTCAAAAAATTTTATAATAAAAACTCCACCTTTTTTCTGTAAATGTAGAGCATATACTATTTGAGTAAATATTAATCTAATCGCCATTACCTCTTGCTTATTATAATCTATTGAAAAATCAAATCCGCCATCAGCAGTTATTATTTCCATACTATTTTTATATTTTCGTATGCAAGATTTCAAATTTTCACTATTATATAAATTTCCAGTTCCATCTTCACCAGTTTCTATAAATACGTTGGAATGTGATTTTAAAAATTGGTCTGATTTTTTCCATCCTGGTATATTTTTATTTTTATTTTTATCATCAAGTAATGTCATTCCGTAATAACGGTCGTGTGAATTATTTCGCATATATAATAGAGCTTCAATAAATCCACCAGGCCCTTCAGCGAGATGAAAAGATTCCAATGGTTGTCTTTTCAAACCTTTAATAAGATTTGAAGAATAAAAAATTTCAATTAGTTTATAAAATGCTCTTGATAAAGGCTTAATTTTACTTATAGAATGTTTTGTTCCGGGAACATTACTGCCAACAAATTCGTAATCGTTTGTATATTTTTTCGTATTGTCCCATTCAGATTGGTATGTATCAATATTTTTTTTACTTTTATTTAAATAAAAATTTATGGTAGGATTTATGTTTTGTGAAGGTTCTTCCGAAAATTTTAGATAGATTTCCTTTTCACTTATATTATAATTTAATTTAGGTAATGATCTTAGCATAGCTTAACTGATATAAAATTGTAGATAGTTTTATATCATTTATCATATAATAGTTAAATTACTGTTTGACAATCTTAACTCTTTTTTTACGCTTCTTCGTCTTGCGTTTTGATTGTGTTTGTTCAACCGGTGTTTCTATAACAGTTTCTGCAATGACATCTTCCTCTTCTTTAATACTGTTGTTAATTTCTACACCTATATTGGTTTTATAAACCGCTTCGGCATCAACATCTCTTACTTTCTTGAAAACGAAATAATTATTAAGGAACGATACACGTTTTTCTCTTTCAGTCATATTTAATGCATCTCCTACATTACCTTCTCTGAGTCGTCTTTCTTTTATTTCTGTTTTCATTTGTATAAAGAGCTCTTCAAAGCTTCCAATAGCATTGGGCAATTTCATTTCTAGTGCTTCTTCTCGACTAATAGGGATTAAACCATAATTTTCCATAACTCTAATAAAGTAGTCAAAGTTTACCAAATACTCCGAGAAAATCTTATTAATAGATTCTTGATATACGTCAATTTGATAACCTAAACAGCTAGGATTATTTTCGAATGCATCTCTATCATATTGTTTTGTTACTTCCCACATTTTCTGCTTTCCATCCATAATAACAATTTTTTCTCCCATTTTCTTATTTTCCAATGCTCTAAACACTTTTAATCCATCATAACAAGTTCCAATAAAATGACCATTTACTTTACAACATTCTGAAATATTTCTAACAAAATTCTGTAATATGAGATGATCTTCGAAAAAGTAATGCATTGCAAATTGGACTGATACTAAATCAAAACCTGTTTCACCTTTTCCAAATTGATTATATACTCCTCTGCCCAAAACTTCTTCATCGTGTGTTCCATAACCAAATATTGCTTGTGTAATCTGTTTTGATTTTTCAGTGAGAGAAGCTTCACCACTTCTTATATTTCTACTACTATTTCCTATAGTAAATAAAGCTTTTGGTACACTACGAAATTTCTTGCGGACATTTAAATATCGAGCACAAGCCCCGTCTTTTCTGTTTTCAATATTATCGGGAGAAATATCAATACCAAATATAAAACTTTGTTTTGATGAAATCCATTTGGGTAAATCACCTGCTTTACCAACAGCAAAGTCAATAATAGTTCCTCCCCTGATAGACGCACCATTAATAAGTTTTTTTTTGACATATAAGTTATGAAAGTTTCTCAATGATTTTGTAATAGTTGTATCACGTGTATTATAATAGACATCTTCATCAATAATTTCACTAGGAATATCATTTCCTGTAGATAACATTTCAACAGTAATGGGATTATGAATAGATCTCCATACACTCTGAGCTACGTGAAATGCATTGCCGTAATTTGGTAATCCTTTATTGTAATCCGCAGTTTTGTCGTATCTTACTCGAATAGGTATCCATTGCCAGTGTTTAGGTTTGCTAGCATCATATCTAAATTCAACAATAGTTTCATCATCAAAACTTTCAAGATTATTTTCCGTGGTCATATGTTTTCCTTCAAATTCAACTTCTAATTTAATATTACATTTCCACGCTTCAAATGTAGGTGTAGGGTCTATCGGCTGAAATTTTACAGGTTTATACGTTCTAGAATCATCTTTATCTCCATATCTAGGAAGTTTATCTTCAATAATTTCTTGACAAGGATTGATGTGTCCGTGATTTCTTTCACTATAACCACATCTTAATTCTAAAGTTTTGTATTGAGTTATTTGTCTATTTTCTGATAAATCATTACCGTTTTCAAAAATATTTCCTATAAAATCTTGTCCATTTGTTGTTTTTTTTGTTGTAACTAGAAAATCAATAGTATTGAATTCAGGTGGTTTCCATTTAAGAACCCATTTCCAGGTTTTTTTAACAGGTGCTAACCACTCACCTAGTATATCAGAACCAACACTTTTGTCAATAGGGGTAAATATCAATCCATCTGTTTCATATTCAAACATAGTTCCATCAGCTATACCATCCAATATAAATTTGCACTGTGTGAATATACTTCCTGTTTCATTTGTATAAAATGTTTTGGCTCTAGCCTTGAATGAAGGTTTTGAAGGTGTTACACCTTGTATTTCGCAACTTTTCAAAAGTTTTCGTAATGTATTATATCTAAATTTATTTTTATCCATATCAGGATTATCATATGATAAATTTTCTATTTTTAGTAAAGGATATCCTCGATAATCTTCCCCATTTATAAAATATAAATCAAAGGCCAAATAAGTATCTATAAACATTCCATTTTTATCGTGCAATACGTGTTCCCCATCCAATATAGAATCATAATAATCTTCATCTGTAATTTTTGCTCCTGTGAATTGAATATTCATATTTATATCAATTAGCCATATCAAACCTTTACTACCAATATACAATAATTTTCTTATACCATCAGCTTTCTCCGTTACTGTATATGGGTTATTAATATTTGGAAACATTGCATCTTGATTTATAGGAGAAATATTAGTCAATTCGAGAGAGATGGATGAAGGTCCAATAAAATCTCTTGTTTTAATTCTTCTATCTATGGGTGTTTTACTTTTATTAATTAATTTCATATATTCACCCAAAATGGCATTATTTTTAGTATATGCTGTTGGAAAGTTAGTTTGTTGCAAACCTGATAAAATCATTTTGAATCCTTCGCGCATTTTTAGAAAGGTATAATCAGCACCAGATTCCACGGCGGAGGATAATAATTCCATTTCTATTTCATAACTGGAGGGGTTATTAAATAAGTTTGCCTTTTGAACAGTATATTCGGGTATCATTCTATTACGATTCATACTTGAAGATTTAATAATACTACAATCTATTTTAAATGGGTAATTGGTATTTGTGAATGTAAATCTTTTGATGTGCCGAAAAACTTTTTTGCTATTTTTCCAGTTTCTTACTAAACTCTTGACAATGTCATATTTGGGTAGGAGTTTTTTTTCTGTCTTATAATTTACACGAAACTCAAAATCTCTATAATCAATGGGAAAATACTTTTGTTTATTAGCTCCTTGTTTTGTAGTTTTTTGCACAAAATTAGTTGAATAAGATTCTTCTAAATTTATATTATTTGTATTACAATATTTTTGTATAGCATTAATTCCGTTAATTTCAGTTCGTATATTACCAATATTTGTTTTTCCTGTTTGTAAACTAACAATTTGTGATTGAATATTCATATGATAGTCGGCATATCCTGTTGAAGTCCATCCTAGAGATTTTAGCCTTTCTATTACCAGATCAAATTTAATTTTAGTAATAGGATTCCAACTATTTGTTCCAAAACGAACTTCTAGTTCATCGGGATTTACTCTATTTCCAGGCATACTTCGACTGTCTCTAACATATTGGTCTACATAATCTTTTAATTTATCATTATTGGTATGTTCTTGTCTGGGCATAATATATAAATATATCAGATATTTTTATATTATTATCAATTTTATATTTCATTTAAAATACTATGATACATTACTTTTTTTGTCTTTTTTTTACCGTTACTGTCGTGAGTAGGTAAATTTAATATCTTGCATATTGTTTGTAACTCTTTAACTTTGTAAACGGTCAATGCTTTTAAAGGTTTTTTCAAATTATAAATTCGCCATAAATTCATACATTTCATTAAATATTCATCACTATTATCCCCTATATATATTTTTGCTTCTCCATCATCTTTAATAATTAAAGTTTTGCTAGGGTTTTTACTTTCATATTTGTAGTAAAATTTATTTTTAATATAAACCAAATTAAAATTATGTATGGCACATAAAACAATAATTGCATCAACAGATATAGAAGAATCAGTTACTAATTCTTCCTCTAATTTATTTTTTTTAATTTTGAGTTCTTTTAAAATCTGCTTATACTTTCTAATAGTTTCAACAATTTTAATCTTTTCCAATGATTCTCTTTGCCAATTATGATTTTGAGTAAGTTCATAATCAGCAATACCGTAATAAAAAATCATCCAACACCAAAACAATTTATCATTATATTTTGGTGTAATAAAATCAGGTTGAATAGATTTTTCTGGTAAGATTTTATTAGATTTGGCAGACTTTTTTTTGTTATCTAGGTTTTCAATAGATGTTATAATAAGTTTTGCTATATTTTCTTTAGTAAACATAAAATTCGATATATCATTTATCTGATATATAGGATTTTTGGATTTATGATAAGTTATTGGCATGGTATTATATTACTTTGATTTCTCTTTATTATTGTTAAAATAATCATTAGCATAAGTTTTTTTAATATTTTCATCTGTGTCAAGTTGTTTTTGTTGTATAGCAATATATCTGAGATATTGTAGTATTTCTTTAATTGTTTCTTGGTTTAAATCTTTCATATTTA